>JAABUZ0100000858.1_pt1 | contig 65972 bp, 51 predicted proteins | sample 5562091 | NCBI WGS metagenome assembly JAABUZ01 (sample SAMN12813069, study PRJNA571459) | rock metagenome | isolation source: Antarctica rocks | place: Antarctica: Victoria Land, Linnaeus Terrace sud | collected 2015-12-21 | reverse complement strand
CGATCTCGCCACCGGCTGGGGCTCCATCGATGCCTTCAACCTGGTCAATAAATGGGGCGTCGTCCCCGCGGCCGGCCTCGGCAGCACCACCGGATCCACCATCACCAGCACCACCGTCACCACCTCGGCCGCTATCTGTGGCATCTCCACCGGTTCTCTCAATCTCAACGTCGCGGTCACCAACAGCGTCACTGGCAGCACCTCCGTCCCGTCCGGCCTGGTTCAGTTTCTGGTCGATAATGTCGCTCTCGGCGCGCCCGTCGCCCTCGCCAACGGCGCGCTCACCTATACCCTCAACACCTCTACCCTCTCCTCGGGCGGACACGCCATCGGAGCCGTCTACCTCGGCGACAACAGCTTCTCCGGCTCCAAGGGAAGTCTTCTCACCGACGTCGTCTCGACCACACAGCCTGACTTCTCCATCACGCCCTGCACCGCCTCCACCAGCGCAGCCCCCGGCGGCGTCGCTCCCGGCGTCACCTTCACCGTCAACCCCTTCAAGGGCTTCACTGGCCCGGTCAACTTCACCGCCACCTCGGATGCCACCCTCTCCGCCAGCTACACCTTCTCCGTCACCCCGGTCGTCATCTCCGGCTCCTCCACCGGTACAACCGTCTTCACACTTAGCGCCTTCCAGACAACCAGCGGCACCACCAACGGTCTCATCAAACTCGGCTCAAATAGCAGGGAGCCCATCAGCCTCAATCGTGCACGCTCCCTTTACACCGCCGGCTCGGGGGTCGCACTCGCCTCTCTGCTCCTGTTCACCTTCCCCCGCCGTCGCCGCTGGGGAGCCCTGCTCGCCGTCGTCATCTCCGCCGGTGTCATCGGAGCAGGCGGCTGCGGTTCCGGAACCTCGGTCATCAACCCCGCCACCGTAACGCCAACGCCCACCATCACGCCCGCCGCCCGAGGCACGTACACCGTCACCGTCGTTGGCATCGGCTCCACCGCCAACGGCAACCGTGTCCACAGCACGCAGGTTACCTTCGTCGTTCAGTAGCCCAGCCGCGGCGAACTCCGTTCCTCCAAGCAAAGGCCGCACTCACCCGAGTACGGCCTTTGCTCCCCATACAGCCCCTTTACGCCGACGCCTGCGTCATCTCGCGCATCTTCTCGGACACCGCCGCAACCGACGGATCCGCCGGCCCGAACGCCAGCGACATTAAGTAGTCCTGCGCCGAAAACGCTGTCTCGCCCTTCGGCGCACGCACATACTCCCCATCCGCCTGCAGCAGACGCGCCTTGACGTTATCCCTCAGGTAAGCCCCCAGGATCTCCACGCGCAGACGTTCGCTCAGGTCGGGCTGCGTCACGGGAAACACCACCTCGCACCGCTCATACAGGTTCCTCGGCATCCAGTCCGCGCTCCCGCAGAAGACCTCGTTCTCCCCGCCATTCACAAAGCTGAAGATGCGGCTGTGCTCCAGCAGGCGCCCCACCACCGATCGAACCCGTATGTTCTCGCTCAACCCCTTCACCCCTGGTCGCAGCGAGCACATGCCCCGGATGATCAGGTCGATCGCGACGCCGGCCTGGCTCGCCGTATACATCGCCTCCACCGTCTCCCGGTCCAGCAGACCGTTCATCTTCGCCACAATGCCCGCGGGCCGCCCCGCCTTGGCATGCTCCGTCTCGCGCGCGATCAACCGCAGCAGATCCTTCGCCAGCGTCAGGGGCGCCACCATCAGCGGTCGGTACGCCTCGCCCTCCGCCTCCGCCGTCAGGTAGTTGAACACCGCCTGCACCGCCTCCGTCAGCTGCGGTCGCGCCGTCAGCAGGCTCACGTCCGTGTAGAACCGCGCCGTCACCGGGTTGTAGTTGCCCGTCCCCATGTGCGCATATCGCCGGACCGTCCCATCCGGGTCGCGCCGTACCAGCAGCGCCAGCTTGCAATGCGTCTTCAGACCGAAGATCCCGTGAAATACGCCGACGCCCGCGTCCTCCAGCTCCCTCGCCCAGCGAATATTCGACGCCTCATCAAATCGAGCCATCAACTCGACCACCACCGTCACATCCTTGCTCTGTGCCGCGCCACCCTGTGCCGCCTCCACCAGCGCCTTGAACATCGCCGAGTCCGCACTCGTCCGGTAGAGCGTCTGCTTCATCGAGATCACCGCCGGATCCACCGCTCCCGCCTCGATAAAGCTCTCCACCGTCTTGTAGCTGTCAAACGGATGGTGCAGCAGAATATCCGAGCCCCGCATATCCTCGAACAGGTCTGCCGACTTCGCTCCGACCTTGTACTCCTTCCCCGCAAACGCCGGATACTTCAGCTCCGGTCGCTTCGCCTCCGAGTAAAGATTCATCAAGCGCGAAAGATTCACCGGTCCGTCCGTCTTGAAGATCTGCCACGGCTCCAGCTCGAAGTTCTTCCGCAGCCGTTCCACAATCTCGTCCGTCGCCGTGCACTCGATCTCCATCCGAACCGCGTCGCCCTTGCGCCGGTTGTGCAGCTCCGCCCGCACGCTTTCCAGTACCGATCGTGACTCCTCCTCCTGCAGGTAGAGGTTGCTGTTCCTGGTCACACGGAACGCCGTCTGCGTCAGCACCTCGTACCCCCGAAACATCCGGGAGGCCTGCGCCTCGATCAGCTCGTGAAGCAGAATAAAATCCGTCTCCTTCTCCTTGTTCGTCAGACACACCAGCCGCGGCAGCGATCGCGGCACCGTCACCACGCCCAGCATCGGCACCGTCTTGATGCCGTCCGTGCTGGTTCGCTTGTGCCGCAGCAGCAGCGCCAGGCAAAGCGCCTTGTTCAGAACGCGCGGAAACGGGTGCGACGGGTCGATCGTCACCGGCGTCAGCAACGGATCCACCTCGTTGTCGTAAAAGCGCAGAGCCTGCGCCCGCCTCTCCTCATCCAGCTCCTTCCATCGCAGCACCCGGATCTTCTCCGCCGCCAGCGCCGGCAGCAGGTGCTTGTTCCAGCACCGGTATTGCGCCTTCACAAACGTCTCCAGCTGCTCGCTTAACCGGTTCAGCCGCTGCTCCAGCGTCAACCCGCCCTCATCGGCCGCCTGCGCCTGCACATCGCCGTCCTCGATCCGCTGCAGGATGCCCGCCACCCGAATCTCGACAAACTCGTCCAGGTTGCTCGCCGTGATCGCCAGAAACTTCACCCGCTCAAGCAGCGGATTCGTCTCGTCCCGGGCCTCCTCCAGCACCCTCTGGTTGAACCGCAGCCAGCTCTCGTCCCGGCTGAAGAACCTTGTCTCCGGCACCTCCGCCAGCTTCTTCCCCGGCTTCTTGTGTTCACGCTTCTTCTTTGGCAAAGCTGTCTCAGCAGCCTTTGCCACGTCACGTTTCGCCGTTCGTTTCTTCGTCGAGGCCATAAGAGATCGAAACTACCTCGTTCATGTTAACCTCCCTCAAAATTCCACGCTCGCCCGTCGCTCACATCCCCTCCGGCAGGCTCTTCCGGGCGCCCTCCGTTTCGTGTACTCTGGTGCCCCTTGGAGCCAGGCGCATGATAGAACTCCACGAAGTCTCCGTCATCGATGCACCCGTCCACCGCTGCTTCGACCTCGCCCGCAGCGTCGAAGTCCACCTGCTCGACAACTCCCACTTTGGTGAACCCACCGTCGTCGTCGACGGCCAAACCTCCGGCCTTGTCGGCATCGGTCACCAGGTCACCTGGCGAGCCCGCCATCTCGGCGTCCGTCAGGACCTCACCACCTGCATCACCGGCTTCGATCCGCCACTCTTCTTTCAGGACACCATGGTCCGCGGCGCCTTCCACTCCATGCAGCACGACCATTACTTCCGACCGCTCACCCGCGACCGTACCGAAATGACCGACGTCCTCCGCGTCACCGCTCCGCTCCCCGTCGTCGGCCGCGTCGCCGAGCTGCTCGTCCTGCGCCGCTACATGCGCAACCTCCTCCTCGACCGCAGCACCGTCACCAAGCGCATCGCCGAGTCAGCCGAGTGGCAGCGCTACCTCCCCCACTAATCCCAGGCCCGGTGCCGTCTTCCGCGGAACCCGTCCATGTAGACTCGCCCCATGCGCATCGTCATCCCCGGCGGCAGCGGGCAGGTCGGCCACATCCTTGCGCGCCACCTCTCCTCGCAGGGCCACACCGTCACCGTCCTCAGTCGACACCCTCCCTCGTCATCGCGGAAGCCCGACCCCTGGCACACCGCCGTCTGGGACGCCCAGACAACCGGCGCCTGGATCGCCTCCCTCGAAGGCGCCGACGTCTGCATCAACCTCACCGGACGCAGCGTCGACTGCCGCTACACGCCCAACAACCGTCAGCTCATCCACAGCTCCCGCGTAGATTCCACACGCCTCCTCAACCAGGTCATCGCCTCCCTGCAGCACCCGCCCCGCGTCTGGCTCAACGCCGCCACCGCCACCATCTACCGTCACGCCCTTGACCGCTCACAGGACGAGCCCACCGGCGAGTTCGGCGGCAACGAACCCGGCGCCCCCGACACCTGGAACTTCTCGATCAAGGTCGCGAAAGACTGGGAGGCCGCCTTCTTCGAGACCCCCACCCCGCGCACCCGCAAGGTCGCCCTGCGCAGCGCCATGACCTTCTCCCCAGACCCCGGCGGCGTCTTCGACGTCTTCCTCAAGCTCGTCCGCTTCGGCCTCGGCGGAACCCAGGGGAGCGGCGATCAGTTCGTCTCCTGGATCCACGACCTCGACTTCGCCCGCGCCGTCGACCTCCTCATCGCCCGCGAAGATCTCGACGGTCCCATCATCCTCGCCTCGCCCAATCCAGTCCCCAACCGCGAGTTCATGCGCGTCCTCCGCCAAGCCTGGCGCACCCCCATCGGCCTCCCCTCGGCAGGTTGGATGATCGAGATCGGCACCCTGCTCCTCCGCACTGAGTCCGAACTCGTCCTCAAAAGCCGCCGCGTCATCCCCACCCGCCTCCTCGAAGCCGGCTTCCGCTTCGAATACCCCACCTGGCCCGTCGCCGCCAACAACCTCGTCCAACGCTGGCGCACCCAAAGCCGAGCATAGCCAGGCCCCACCCGCCACCCCGGGCCGGGTCGTTCCTTCGCGCACCTTCGCGATCCTTTGCGCCCTCCGCGGCTAAGCCGCTGCTCTGGCGTCCTAAAGCGAAACTACCCATGCCGATGCATCGCCCACCCCAGATACTTCGACGCCGCCTCATAGACCGGACTCGCCACCGTCGAAAAGTTCGCCGCCACATGGTGCTCAAATCCGTTCTCGCAGATGTACCGCAGCAGCTCCTGCATCTTCGGAATCTCCACCACGCCCGCTCCGCCAAACGTATTCAGCGGATCGTCCGTAAACGCCCCCTCCCCCACATATCCTGTAATCCGCCCTTCGAGATCATTGGTCGAGAAGCGCGCAAAGCTCATCGCGCCCGCCTTCACCGTCCCGTCCAGCGTCCCATACGTATTCTCCTTGCCCACCGTCCCAGCGATAATCTGCTGGAAGTCCATCTTCACCCCCGGCTTGAAGAAGTGCTTCGGCAGGTTGGAACAGTGAAAGCACACCGCCTTATTGGGGTCATCGCCATAGTTGTTGTTCCAGTCCAGCAGCGCACTCGGCGTCTCGCTCGCCAGCGTCAGCGCATACATGCTCACCGTCCCCAGCGTGTCCGTCTCGCACGCCGCCGGCAGCAGGCTCTCGCTCATCATGCTCATCACCGTGCACGGCACCACGCCGAAGTACTCCTCCATCGACGTCCAGCACTGCACGCTCGAAATCGTCAGCTCGTGCGACGCCATGAAGCCGTCCAGCACCACGCCCAGCTTCGACATCTTCAGCAACGCCTCTTCCGGCGTATTATTCAGCGGCAGGTAGCTCTTAATCGTCGCGAGCTTCGCCTGAACCCGATCCTCAGTATCCGGCAGCCGCGCAATCTGCCCAAACACCTCGCTCAGGTCCAGCGTGTCCACCGTGATCCCCGACCGCTCCAGCAGCTTCTCCGAGTAGCGCACCGTGTTGAACGCCGCCGGCCGAGCCCCGATCGCCCCAATCCGCAGATTCTTGAACCCCTTCACCACCCGGCACACACTCGCAAACCACCCGAGATCCGCCTTGAACTCCTCCGACTCCGGCGCCTCTGTATGGAGCCGCGTCAGCGAGTACGCGATCCCGTACTGCCGCAGATTGTTACAAATTGACATCTTCCCGCAAAAGCTGTCGCGCCGAAACGCAATCGACATCTTGCCCGCATGGTCCGGCGTCGCCTGAATCAGCACCGGTACCCGCAGGTCCGCCAACCGCAGCGCATCCGCCAGCCCACGCTCCTCGCCGAAGTTGGGCAGCGTGATAATGATCCCGTCGATCGCATCCCGATGCCGCTTGAATAGCTCCGCGCACCGCTTCGCCTCCTCATACGTCTCCACCGCCCCATGCGCCGACTCCTCCGGCGAAAGCACCACCGCCTTCATCCCCGCCGCCTCGATCGCCGCCACCATCTCCATCCGCCCAGTCGTCGCCAGGTGGCTCGGAAAAAATCCACGGTTGCCAACGATCACCCCAAACGTCATCTGCCTGCCCATTCCATCTCCTTATTCACGAGAAACATTTCGTAGAGGACACAAGGTATTTGTGCCGCCGTTCTTATCGCCGCGGTAGCTTCTAGGTAGAGCCCGGGCTTCAGCCCGGCGTCTCGAGCCCGCGTCGTGAGACCTTCCGCTCTGCCGAAGGCCGGAGTGAAGGCGAAGCCGGAACGACCGATCTATCGCTTTGCTCTTAGCCTCGGCCACAACCAACTCTGCCGAGCCCCTACACCGTCCCCGGCCGAAACCGAACGGCATAAAACCCGCCAAAGGCCGTCAGCAAAAGCCCCCACCAGAACGTCGCGTGGAGCTTCAGCAGCAGCGGCAGACGCAGCGCCGTCTCCGACGGGTGGCTGAACTCCCAGATACCCTCCGGGATCAACACCAGCCCATACATCAGGCACAGCGTTCCCACAAAAAACCAGATCGAGAGCCGCGCCTTTCCACCATGTCCCGGTGCCGCCGCAGCTGACGTCCCCGGGTAGGAGTGCTCGTGCTCCATCGGCCCAACGTGCTCCGCGCCTGTACTCTGCGAACGTCTCTCCGGTCCTGCCATACCTTCCTCCTACCAGAACAGCAAATTCAAAATAAAGAACACCGTGCCGACCACAACCGCCCAGAAGATCGGCTTCGTCCAGATCGTCGTCGAACCATCCGACGGAATCACCGTCGCCCCGTACACCAGCCCGTTCAACTCCTCATCCGTCTTCGCCTTGGTCACCAGGCTCACCAGCACCGTCACAATCACGCACACCAGCCAGCACCACAGTGCGCGATACAGGTTCTCCGCCAGCGGCTTGGCATCCGGCGAGAGCGCGATGTACCGCAGCGCCCCCGGATCCCGCTGCACCCAGATCCACATGCTGATCGATGCCACCGTTCCCGAAAGCAGACCCCAGAAGCCGCCCTCCTTGGTCGCCCGCTTCCACAGCATCCCCAAAATCACCGTCCCGAACAGCGGCGCGATAAAGAACGAGAACAGCGCCTGCACGTAATCCATGATGGACGCCGCATTCGCCACCAGGTACGCCGTGCCCACGCTCACCAGCATCCCCACCACCGTCGACGCGCGGCCCATAAATACGTAGTGCGAATCACTCGCCCGCTTGTTGATGTACGCCCCGTAAAGGTCATACGTCCACACCGTAGAGAAAGCGCTTACATTGCCCGCCATGCCCGACATGAATCCCGCCACCAGCGCCGTTACCCCCAAACCCAGCAGCCCCGGCCCGCAGTACCGCACCAGCATCAGCGGCAACACCTCGTTGTAGCTGTGCTGCCCGGTCGCGGCAGCCATGCTCTCCGGCACCAGCTTCATCAGCGATCCGTCCGGATTCTTCAGCACCGCCAGCGCCAGCAGGCCCGGAACGATCACAATAAACGGCACCGCCATCTTGAACGCCGCGCCGATAATCGGAGCCATCTTCGCCGCCCGCAGATTGTTCGCGCTCAGCACCCTCTGCACTACCAGGAAATCCGTCGTCCAGTACCCGAAGCTCACCACAAACCCCAGCCCGAAGACGATCCCCGTCCAGTGCACGCCCATGGGGTTGCCGGCAAACGTCCCCAGTGTCGACCACATGTGCGTGTAGTCGCTCGAACCCACATTGTGCGCGATCTGCGCCTTCAGGTTCGTCCACCCACCCGCCTCGATCAACCCGATGATCGGGATCAGCGCCGCGCCCGCCCAGATCAGCACAAACTGCAGCACCTCGTTGATAATCGCCGACCGCAGCCCACCCAGCATCACATACAGACCCACCGTGATCGCTCCCACCCAAATTGAAAAGCTGATGTTCCAGCCCAGCACCACCTTCATCACCAGCGCCATCGAGTACATGTTCACGCCGCTCATCAGCACCGTCATAAACCCGAACGACACCGCCGACACCGCGCGTGCACCCTCGCCGTACCGCAGCTGCAGATACCCCGGAACCGAGTGCGTCTTCGAGATGTAGTAGAACGGCATCATCACGATGCCCAGGAACAGCATGGCCGGAATCGCGCCAATCCAATACCAGTGCGTCGCCAAGATGCCGTACTGGTACGCCGATCCCGCCCACCCCATCAACTCCAGCGAACCCAGGTTCGCCGACACAAAACTCAGCCCCGCGATCCACGCCGTCATCTCCCGGCCGGCAAGGAAAAACTCCTCGCTCGTACTTGCCGAGTCCCGAACATAAAACCCGATAAACAGCACCAGGCAGAAGTAAAGGACCAGAATCAAAACGTCGACAGGGTGCAGATGCGTCATCTGCCGCGATCCACCCGTCACTACGGCTGCCAGAGCTTCGATCATTTCGACGGTACGCAGATAGCTGGCCGCCGCAACGCGGCCCGCAACCCTCTCTTAGGTTCGCCCACCGCTGCTTCGACGGCGCGTCATTGCCGCTTGGTACTCACAGCATCTCTATCCAGGACGGACCAACTATACAACAAACCTGCATCCATCATCCCGCCCAGCCGCCCGCCCGCTTGCCACCTTGCAACGGTCCTCAAAGGATTAGAATCTATCTTGATGCAGGCGACACACAATGCGCTTGCTAAGGAGATCTCCATGCAACTTCGCTCGGCAGGCACGCTTGTCCTCTCGGCCGTTCTCAGCCTTTCCCTCACCTCCGCCGCAGCCTTCGCCCAGAGCTCCGATTCCGGCGCTAAGCGCGATATCAAGTCTGCCGGCCACGAGACCAAGGACGCCGCCGTAGATACCGGCCACGGCATCAAGCAGGGAACCAAGAAGGGCTATCACAAGACCAAGCACTTCACCAAAAAGGTCGGCCACAAGATCGAAGGCAAACACGACACGTCCGCCAACAACCCGCAGCAGTAGGCCGGCTCGCAACCCAAACTCCCCATACCCCCAAACTCCCCGTACCGAAGAGCGTCTGCCTCCAGCAGGCGCTCTTCGGGTGTAGCCCCACTGTGGCTCCGGCCGACGATATCACCACCTCGCGCCCGCGCCTCCAGACCTTCGCAGTCCAGCCACGCCCCGTCCGGTCAGTAAATCGGTCCGGTCAGTAAATCATGGTGCTCCGGCATCACAACCCCGGCCCCCAGACTCACCAGCGCTACCCAGTACAGGTCCGCACTCAGCAGATGGAGCAGCTGCATCCACACCGGCGCCAGCAGCAGCACATCCGCAACCCCCAGCACAAACTGCAGCACCAGCAACCCCACCACCGCCCGGGCCAGCCGCCCCGGCCAGTCCCGCCGTCCCCAAGCCCGCCGCACCACCCACAGCACAAACGCCGCCGCCAGCACAGCACTCATCGGATGCACCCAACGCACCCGGATCAGCCATGGCGACCCCGTCGCCAGGTCCGCCGCCACCGCCGCCCGCAGCGACGCCGAGGGGTACAGCGTGTCGCCCAGCGCCGCCAGGCTCCCGCTCACCCCCACCGCCAGCGTCGCCAGCAGCCCTACCCCCACCTGCCACACCCCCACCGCCCCCCACCGCGACCGCGCCCCCACCACCGCCCCCCGCATCTGCCCCGTCCGCAGCAGCAGCGCCGTCATCGTCAGCGCCGCCAGCAGCAGCAGCGTATTGCTCAGGTGCACCGACAGCATCACCATCCGGCCCACACTTTGGTTCCCCGTCACATACCCCAGCTTCACCAGCAGCGCCCCCAGCAGCGCCTCGTTCAGCAGCAGCACACCCGAGACCACCGCCGTCCCCCGTGCCGCCCAGCCTCTACTCGTCGCCCGGAACGTCCACACCACCAGCGCCAACACCGCCCACCCCGCCAATCCAGTCATCATCCGGTGCGTAAACTCGATCACCGTATGCACCCCCGGCGACACCGGAATTACCTGCCCATTGCACAGCGGCCAGTGATTCCCGCAACCCGCCCCCGAGCCCGTCGCCCGCACCATCGCGCCCCACACAATCACAAGGACGTTGTACCCCACCACCCCCCACGCGTACCGCTCCGCCAGCACCCGCGACCGCAGCCACCCGCGCACACCCTGCCCCGCCGCCGTCGCCACCATAGCCATCCCTCCATTCTACGAGCGCATCCCACCCCAACTTCGCCGCGTCAACGCCAACGTCGTTCCACCTGCATGCTCAACCCGTCAAGCCGAAGCCGGGTGCCCCATCCATCGCGCCCTTGCGTTGGTTGGGTTCTCGCGCGAAAGCCGCCCACCGAAATCGTCCTGTCGCGATACCCTGTTACCCAGTGCGCATCGCCTCGCTCCAGCCCTCCGTCTCGCTCACCCTCGCCGCCCTCGGCCGCTTGGACGATCTCTGCGCCTGCACCCGCTACTGCCTCGAAGCTCTCCCCGAACTCGCCGGCCGCAATCTCCCCATCCTCCACGACTCCTGGTCCTTCGGCGCCCAGCCGCACGACCTCAACCCCAACGACCCCAGGTCCGACGCCGCCGGCCTCCTCGCCGCCAAGCCCGACCTCCTCGTCTCCAGCGTCCCCTACCGCCTGGAGACCCTCGCCGCCATCCTCCGCTCCGGCCACCCCGTCCTTGCCCTCGCCCCGCACACCCTCGCCAACATCTTCGCCGACATCCGCCTCCTCGCCTCCGTCATCCACGCCACCCCCGAGGCCGACACCCTCATCGCCTCCTTCGAGGCCACCCTCCACGGCACCCGAACCTACACCGCCACCGCCTCCACCCAGCCGCTCGTCTACTGCGAGGAGTGGGGCAAGCCCCTCATCCGCTCCCAAACCTGGGTCGCCGAGCTCGTAGCGGCCGCCAACGGTCAGTTCCTCGGCACGCCCGGAGCCCACACCACCCCCGACGAGGTCGCCGCCGCCGACCCCGACGTCCTCGTCTTCGCCTGGTGCGGCGCCGGCAACCGCGTCCCGCTCGAAAGGTCATCGCCCAGCGCAACTGGCAGCACCTCCGCGCCGTCCAAAACCACCGCGTCCACGTCATCCCCGACGAGTTCCTCAACACCCCCGCTCCCACCCTCCTCCAGGGCCTCGCCTGCCTCGCCAGCGCCCTCCACCCCAACCTCTACGCGCCCCACCCCGACCTCGTCACCCTCCCCTAAAGCTTCCCCCCCCGCTACCCTGGGCGGATCTACCGTACCCCTGCCTCGCCCACCCAAACCCCTTCAGCTGATCGTCTTCTCAGCCGCGGCGTCCATCCCACCAAAGTTCAATTCATTAACGCGTTCTTATGCGCTTTCGGGAATAATCTCGCGAAACGACCCAATCGCCAACGCTTCCGTCAGGCGAACATGACACCAAACCACAGCGCTAAGCGCGACCTCTGTCTCTCCTTTGTTCCCGCAGCATGTCTCGATCCGCAGCCGTACCCCCATTTCGATCTGGAGCGTCCCCCATGAGCACACACTCCGACTCCTCTCGCAGCCTCCCCTCGCGCAGACTGCCCCGCCTCCTCCTCCTGCTGGCCAGCCTGTCCCTGCCGCTACACGCCCTCGCCCAGGGCGCCGGCTTCTGGCACACCTCCGGCAGCCGTATCCTCGATAGCAACAACCAGCCCGTCCGCATCGCCGGCATCAACTGGTACGGCTTCGAGACCACCCGCGCCGTCGCCGGCGGCCTCACCGCCCAGGACTACAAGTCCATCCTCTCCACCATCCACGCCCAGGGCTACAACACCGTCCGCATCCCCCTCTCCAACCAGATGGTCGAGACCCCCTCCGTCCCTTCCAGCATCAGCTACGCGAACGGCATCAACGCCGACCTTCAGGGCCTCAACTCCCTCCAGATCCTCGACAAGCTCGTCAGCTACGCCGGCACCCTCAATCTCCGCGTCATCCTCGACAACCACCGCTCCGAGGCCGGCGACGGTGCCGAGTCAAACGGCCTTTGGTTCACCTCCGCCTACCCCGACTCCGCCTGGATCAACGATTGGTCCAATCTCGCTCGCCGCTACGCCGGCAACCCCACCGTCATCGGCTTCGACCTCCGCAACGAGCCCCACAACGCCGCCTCCGGCGGAGCCTGCTGGGACTGCGGCGGTGCCAACGACTGGCACCTCGCCGCCGCCCGCGCCGGTAACGCCGTCCTCGCCGTCAACCCTAACCTGCTCCTCTTCGTCGAGGGAACCGACGCCTACAACAATGATTACTACTGGTGGGGCGGCAACCTCGAAGGCGTCCGCAACTCCCCCGTCACTCTCTCCACCCCCAACCGCCTCGTCTACTCCGCCCACGACTACGGCCCGCACGAGTACGCCCAAACCTGGTTCAACGCCAGCACCTCCTACAGCTCGCTCTACACCGTCTGGACCAGCCACTGGGGCTTCATCACTCAGAACGGCATCGCCCCCGTCTGACTCGGCGAGTTCGGCACCCCCAACACCTCGGCCGACATCCAGAGCAACACGGCCGGCTCTGAAGGCCAGTGGTTTCAAAGCCTCACCCAGTACCTGGCCGCCGACTCCACCCTCAACTGGACCTACTGGGCCCTCAACGGCGAAGACAGCTACGGCCTGCTCGATACCAACTACGACGCCAACCCCGCCAACCCCCTCAAGCAGCAGTCCCTCGCCTCCATCCAGTTCACCCTCGCTGGCTCCGGCAGCGGCGGCGGAACCACCACCCCGCCATCCAGCCCCGCCCCACCCAGCGGCGTCACCGCAACCGCCGCGTCCTCGTCGCAGATCAACCTCTCCTGGCAGCCAAGCTCCACCACCGGCGTCACCTACACCGTCTACGGGAGCACCACCGCTGGGTTCACCCCCTCCGCGTCGAACGCCATCGCCCAGAACCTCACCGGCACCACCTTCCAGGACACCAACCTCACCGCCTCCACCACCTGGTACTTCATCCTCGCGGCCGTCAGCAACGGCGGGACCTCCACCGGCACCGCCCCCGTCAGCGCGACCACCTCTGCCGTCACACCTCCACCACCCGCCACCGGCGCCGCGTGCCACGTCGCCTACACCGACCAGAACGACTGGGGCAGCGGCTTCACCGGGGCCATCACCATCACCAACACCGGCGCCACCCCCATCAATAACTGGACCCTCACCTGGGCCTACTCCGGCAACCAGCAGCTCAACCAGTCCTGGAACTCCACCTACTCGCAAAGCGGCCAAACCGTAACCGTCAACAGCATGAGCTACAACAGCTCCATCGCCCCCGGCACCAACCAGTCTGGCATCGGCTTCAACGCCGCCTACTCCGGCGCCAACCCCCCACCCGCCGCCTTCTACCTCAACGGCGTCCTCTGCAAATAACCTCGTCCCAGCACCCTCAACCGCAGCCACCCCGGCCAGGGTCGTCCACCAGACACCCTGGCCGTTTCACACAAAGCCTGCGGTACCATCACCCGCATGGCAGCCATCGAGCCCCTCGCCGAAGCCTCCTCGCCCACGCTCCTCGAAGCCGCACGCGACCTCTTCCGCGCCTACGCCGCCTTCCTTCGCGAAATCCAAGCCTGCCACGCCTTCAACTTCTCCAGCTTCGACGTCGAGATCCGCACCCTCCCGCTCCCCTACACCACAGCCAACGGCGAGCTCCTCCTCGCCCTCGCCGGCCCCGCGACCCCGGTCGGCTGCATTGCCTTCCGCTCCGCCCCACCTGCCTCTGATCCAGGCGCCTGCGAACTTAAACGCCTCTTCGTCCTCCCCACCCACCGCGGAGAAGGCATCGCCGAGCACCTCGTCCAAACCGCCCTCGATCACGCCCGCTTCCGCAGTTACCGCACCGCCATCCTCGACACCGAGCCCTCCACCATGCAAGCCGCCAACCATCTCTATCGCAAGCTCGGCTTCACCTCATACACCCCATCGCGCCCGCACAACCCCGTAGACGTCACCTATCTGCGCAAAGATCTCCTCCAACCCCCTGCACCTCGCCACGTTTGACCCCATCCACCCCACCCGTTACACTCAAACTGGCAGTCGGCGAGCAACTTCTCGCGGACCCGCAGACGGCACCATCCTCTGCAAAATTGCCCCCTCGTTCAATGGTAGGACTGACGACTCTGACTCGTCCAATCGGGGTTCGAATCCCTGGGGGGCAACCAACATCCTTGTACCCTCACGCTCCAGAACAGCCACATACCTAACCTCTACGTGTGTCCTTTGCGACTCACGATGAAGGGCACAGACGCCGCGCGCAACACGATCCCCACCACAATTCTTAGCCCTGGCTCACAACACAGGTTAGACAGCTCTCATCCTTGAGGACTCCTTTGCCGAAACGATCGGAGCCCCGGCGAAACCTTCGCTTTTTCAAGCTGCCATCCAGGTCCATCTAGGCCACCTAAGTATTTGATCCCAAGCCAGTAAGCTTAACGCAGGGGCGAAGAATGGGAGAAGTCTAATAGAAAGTGGAGCGAAATAGGTCACTCGGTTGCATTAAGTCTCGTCGTTGGAACTGGATGCGCCGAAGCAGCCAGTCTTCAGGAGAGACCTGTGAACATTGAGAACGTCGGATCGATCTACGGAAACCAGGGTTGGCCCGCTGCCATGCTCTTCGAGAGCACCGTCGCCAGTCACACCGCTTCTACCGCCGCAACCATCGCGTTGCAGCCGCTGAAGTCGACCTCTGAGCGTCCCGTGGCAAAGTCGAAGACCCCCTCTCGCGCCGCAGCCGACGCTCTGGTCGTCGAACATCTCTCCACCATCCGCTATGTCGCGCGACGCATCCACGAAGGCCTCCCCGCCCATGTGGAGCTCGAAGATCTCGTCTCCGCCGGGATGGTCGGCTTGATCGACGCCGCGGCCAAGTTCAAGGACGACAAGAACACTCAGTTCAAGACCTACGCGCAGTTCCGTATCCGCGGTGCGATCCTGGACTCCCTCCGCTCCAACGACTGGAGCCCGCGCGAGCTTCGCCGCAGGGGACGCAGCGTCGAAGAGGCAATCCGTACGGCAACGCAGCGCTTCGGCCGCACGCCCACGGACGTGGAGGTCGCAGCCGAGATGGGCTCCACCCTCAAGGACTATCAGAAGCTCCTCTCCAACCTGAAGGCCCTCGAGATCGGAACCCTGAACACCGAGCGCAACGAGGACTCCGGCGAGGAGGAGATGGCGTATATCGCCGCTCCGGCCGAAGAGGATCCCCTCTTCCGCTGCATGAAGGCCGAGATGAAGCAGCACCTCATGGACGCAATCGATACGCTGCCCGAGCGGGAGCGCATGGTCCTGACCCTCTACTACTACGAAGAGCTGTCCATGAAAGAGATCGCCGAGCTCCTGGGCGTTGTGGAGTCGCGCGTCTCCCAGATCCGGAGCTCTGCGGTCCTGCGCCTGCGGTCGGCCCTCGGTGCCTTGGCACAGCCCGCCGCTCAGAAAGGAAAGCGGCTCGCTCACGCCAGCTAACGGACCCAGGCCTCGATCGGTGGCCAATCATCCTTCCGACTCGGCCATCCGGCGCATACACCATTCGAGCTATTCAACGCCCCGCAACCCATCAGGCATCATCCTCCCATTATGCGAGTCAACCTCACCGCCACCATGTCCCATCAAACCCGGCCCAGCTTCGGCAACGTCCCCCTCTCGCTCATGATCCGTCCGTCCTGCGGCGTTCCTGGTGAGTTCTCGTACCCCACCGATAGCTCGACCTTGCTTCGCATGCTCCGGCAGAAGACCGAGCTTGCGTCCACCATTCTCGATCGCTTCGAAGGCGAACTTCGCTCTCTCGCCAGCGCTCGCCTCCCCAGCGTGGAGCTCAGCGAACGCGTGCTCACCGACATCGGCTACTTCGTCGACTAGCCGACGTACCCCATTCGACAGGGCTATCAGCTGACCGGCCCCGCAGAGGCGCTACCGGCTCTCCTCCACAATGGCGAGATCCCACGCCCCGAGGTTCACCGATCCGCCTGAACTCGTCGCCTGCTCCGTCAGCAGATCGCGCCCAGCCCCGTACGCATACGTGAAGCTCACCGGCGAGCTGGAATAGTTCAGGTAGTAGTGAATACGCCTCCCGCCACGATTCACCCCGTGCTTCACGCGAACCGTCGCCGGCAGGGACTGATCGGAGCTGCCCAGACCAGCCTGCTTGAGCTCGTCCATCACCACGGCTCGCTGCAGCCCGTCCGAAAGTCCCGTGCCCTCATACGTAAAACTCCCCGATCCAAACTGGTTGCGCGTGAGTGCCGGCCATCGCCCAAAAAACGCATGGTCGTAAAACGCCAGCGGCTTGGCCGTCGTCACCTCGAGAAACTCCGCCCAGGTCGAAACCTTGTTAGCCTCCCCGGCAACATGGAACGGGTCGCCCTTCAGAGCCAGGGGATGCTCCAGATTCGAGAACTCCTGATACGTAAAACCAGCCGCCTCCCGCAGCGGTCCAGGCGCCCTCTCCCACCGCACCGCCGAGTTCTCATTCACAAACCCACTCTTGAACGTCATCAAAACGTGCCCGCCGCCATGTACGTAGTCCGAAATCTTCTTCAGCAACGCGTCGTCCGCAACGTACAGCGCCGGCACGATCAGCAGCTTGTACCGGGAAAAATCCGCATCCTGCGGAAACACAAAGTCAGCGCCAACGTTCGCCTCATACAACGACCGGTGCAGCTGCGCAAGGATCCCGTTGTAGCTGCCGGCTGCCTTCCCAGGAACCCATCCCCCACCCTCCTGCCGCTCAAATGGCATAAAGCTCAGCGCATTCGACGAGTCGACACTGTACAAGATGGCGACCTGGTTCTTGACCTGCAAATTCACGATCTCAGGTCCCACCTTCTTCAACTCATGCGCAATTCGGGATACCTCCGCGTATGCCCGGTTCGGCTCGAGATCGTGGCTCAGAACGCCCTTCCAGTACGTCTCCTGCCCCGCATGGATCGAGTGCCAGTGCCAGTACTCGACCATATTCGCGCCCGAAGATAGATCCGAATACACATCCATCCGAAGCTGTCCGTCGTACGGTGGAAACTGTCCCGCCGAGTCCCACCCCAGCGTCTGCGCGTTCGTCTCCGTCACCAGAAAATTCCCGTGCTTCAACGACCGCGAAAAGTCCCCCTGCATCGCCTGGAAAGCGCCATCCAGGTGATCCTGCGTCCCGTGGTACACATTGTTCGCCACCACGTCCAGCGACTTCGCCACCTCCGTCTCGTTGACGTCCATCTTCATCATCGAGCCGTAATCCTGTGTCACAAACTGGTCCGGCCGCCGCGATCTCCGGATCAGCGCCGCCTGGAACGCAAGATAATTTGTCACCCGCATCTGCTGCCATCGCGACCACTCTAGCTTGTAACTGGTACTGGTCGCATTGTCCCGCGTCGGCATGTCGGCCCAGTCGTTCACATCCTCGCCCCAGTAGTTCAGGAACCACGCTTTATTCAGCGCATCCGTCGTCCCGAACTTCGTCTTCAGGTGATCCACAAAGCCCGCAAACACGTCCGGATTCGAGGCTCCATTCGACCCCGTCTCATTGTCGATCTGCCACCCGATCACCGCCGGATTATCCTTGTAGTGCTCCACCATCTTGGTGATCACCCGCTCGGCATAGAACCGAAACTTCGAGTTGTCCGTATCCATGTTCTGCCGCATCCCATATCCCACCGACGCCCCGCCCAGCGGCCGCGCATAGAACTCCGGATGCGCCTTTGCCATCCACGTCGGCATCGAGTACGTCGGCGTGCCCATAATCACATTGATCCCCGCCTTGCCCATCGCATCCACCACGCGATCCATCCAGGCATACTCAAACTTTCCCTCGGCGGGCTCCCACAGGCTCCACGTCGACTCCCCCATCCGCACCACCGTGATGCCGGCGTCCTTCATCAACGCAACGTCCTTCTCCAGTCGACCCGGCTGCAGGTCCGCCGGCATGTACTCGTTGTAGTACGCCGCGCCATACAGCACGTTCGGAAGCACCGAACCCTGAGCCACCGGGACACTCTGTGCGAGAGAGCCCTGCGCGATCGACGTCAACGGCGTCATCGCCAAGCCGAAAAGAAGGGAACCGAGACGAAGTTGCGCTGACCAGCAAAGCATAAGTGTCCTCTTCCAGTTACAAACGCCAAAATTCTACCGAAGCTAGAACGTCCCCACGCGGATCCGAACCACCGCGCCGCTGTGCGGAAAGTTCAGACCCCGGTCCGTCTGGTCTCCGTTCCAAAGCCGCGTCATGTGCCACGTGCCGTTCTCATATCCGCCCTCTTCCGCGCGCAGCACCTGCATGCGCAGCCCGGGAAGCCGCCCTGGCACATGGAACGCCACGCTCGCATCCACGCCCGTCACCAGAAACTCGTCAGGCCCCAGCTGCGCCACCAGCGCCCGCCCGTGGTGGTCCTCCGTCCCCGGAGCGCGCCGGCCATCATGCTGCGGAAACCCGAACCGCACCGCCGCCTTCCACCGTCCGAAATCCAGATCCTGGGTCGCCGCTCCCGGTTCCTCGACCGCCGTCTTCAGCTTCCCCTCGAAGTTCAGCTTCGCAACCTCGCGGTCCATCGGTGCGATCAGCGCGAAGTTCTCCGTATGCAGCTTCGGCCCATCCTCCCCGGCAAACGTCCATCCCGTCCGGTCCACGCCAAACGGAGAGAACCCGATCGCACCCTCGCCCAGGGCGTAAAAGAAGTACCGCGCATAGCTGTCGCCGTTGCCGGTCTCGGGGATCCAAAGCGCGTTATCCGGCCGGGCGTAGGTCTTCAGAATCTCGCGGTAGAACCCCGAGTCGTCGCTGTAGATATCCGGCCCAATCATGTCCACCGCCGGCGCAAACGCCTTCCACAAACCGATCCTCTCCTGCACCGGCCCTCCCGACGGATACCCGATTCCCGGATTCGCGATCTGCCGCTCCGGCAACTCCGCAACCGGGTAGGAGAGCCACACATTGCAGTACATCGGAATATCGAACTCACGTTTTCCGGCACTGGCAATCTCGTTCACATAACGCGCCTGGTAGTACGCCTGGAAGGTCTCGTCCGCCTTTCCGCCAAATACCTCCCACCACGTCCCGCGCGTCTTCCCCAGCGCCTTCAGCAAGTCCGCCGGAACCTCCGCCGCAAACTCCTTGTTCGAGGCCGCCGAGAAGTCCCGCGGCGACCCAATGCCCCCCGACTCGTTCTCCACCTGGACCATCAGCACCGTATGCTCAGCCCCGTCGATCTCCTTCAGGTGGCGCATCAGCGCGGCAAACGCCAGCTTGTCCGCGTCACGGTTTGCCGTCGAGTTCGCCGACAGCACGTCGATCGGCTCACCCGCCGCGTTGATCATGCGCGCGAACCTCTTCGGATCCGTCTTCACCCACTCCGGCACGTAGTGCATGTTGCCGTTCTTCCACGTCCCGAACCACAGCACCACCAGCCGCAGATGATGCTCGCGCGCGCCCCGCACCAGCGCATCCGCCGTCGAAAAATCGAACCTACCCGGCTCCGGCTCCATCTGCTCCCAGTACACCGGTGCCTCGACGGTGTTGGCGTGCATCGTCTCCAGCGCCGGCCACACCTTCGGCAGCACCGCCGGCCAAGAGCTCGAGTTGTTGATCTGCGCCCCCAGCACCAGAAACGGCGCCCCATCCACCATCAGCGCATGGCGCCCGTTGTGCTCCGCAATCCGCGGCGCGTCTTCCGATCGAGCTCCTCGTGCCAGCAGGGTCAGCAGCGTTGCGGTAAACAGAGTGCGTACAAGTGGCATAGTCGGAGGTCCTCAAAAACAATGCTGGAGATGCGCTTCGCGGTCAAAGTCGTGTAAGCTTGCAACCGTTTACAGCGGCAAACTCGCTCGGTGGAATACTCTCACGAGCGCTTCGTCTTTGCCCAGCCAGATCAACGGACACGGAGGTCTCTTACATGCGAGCAATAGGTGCTCTTCTTGGCGGCTGGCTGCTTGTCGCCGGGACAGCCATCGCCCAGACTGCCATCCGGTACAACGCCGCAGAGCACGTCTGGCAGATCTCCGCCGGACAGATGAGCTACGCGCTCGGCGTCAACGACAAGCAATCCCTGCAAACCCTCTACTGGGGTCCCCGGCTCGATCCCGCCGCCAGCTTTCCACAACCGAAGCAGCTGCCCGAAGCCGCCTCCTTCGACCCCGGCATCGCCTCCAGCCCCATCGAGTACACCGGCTGGGGCGGCGGCCTGCCCTACGAGGCCACCCTCAAAATCAGCTTCCCCGACGGCAACCGCTCCCTCCAACTCCAGTTCGTCGACGCCAAAGTCACCGGCGACGAGCTTGAGATCACCCTGAAGGACAGCCTCGCTCCCGTCTTCATTCGCCTCTTCTACCACGCCTACCCGGAGGGCATCCTCGCCCGCTGGTCCCGCGTCGAAAACCGCGGCAAGCAGCCCCTCACCGTCGAGCAGGCCGGCTCCGCCACCTGGAACCTCCCCCCACGCGCCACCTACGACCTCAGCTCGCTCACCGGCCGCTGGGGCGCGGAGTGGCAGCTCCAAACCGAGGCCCTGTACCCGGGCGAGGTCGTCCTCGAGAGCAGGCGCGGCAGCACCTCGCACCAGGTCAATCCGTGGTTCAGCATCGGCAGCCGCGGCGAAACCACCGAGGCCGCAGGTCCCGTCTGGTTCGGCGAACTCGGCTGGAGCGGCAGCTGGCGCATCACCGTCGAACAAACCCACGCTGACGCGGTTCGTATCACCGGCGGTTACAATCCCTTCGATTTCTCCTACCCGCTCGCACCCGGGGAATCGCTCGAGACCCCAAAGTTCTACGCCGGATACACCTCCGGGGGCAACGGCGAGGCCTCCCGCATCCTCCATCGCTTCCAGCGCCAGCAGATCCTTCCGCAGCGCCCCCATCCCAAACCGCGCCCCATCATCTTCAACTCCTGGGAGGCGACCGAGTTCAAGGTGGACGAGGCAGGCCAGATCGCCCTGGCGGAGAAGGCCGCCAGGCTCGGCGTTGAACGCCTCGTCATCGACGATGGCTGGTTCGGGCAGCGCAACACCGATCACGCCGGCCTCGGCGACTGGACCGTCAACCCCCAGAAGTTCCCGCACGGCCTCAAACCCGTCATCGACCGGGTCCGCGCGCTCGGCATGGACTTCGGCATCTGGGTCGAGCCCGAGATGGTCAACCCCGACAGCGACCTCTACCGCAAGCACCCCGACTGGGCCATGAACTTCCCCGGCCGCCCCCGCACCGAGGCCCGCAACCAGCTCCTGCTCAACCTCGCCCGCCCCGACGTCCGCCAGTACGTCTTCGGCTGGCTCGACAAGCTCGTCTCCGAAAACGACATCGCCTTTCTCAAGTGGGATTACAACCGCAACTGGTCCGAACCCGGCTGGGACGCCGTCCCCCTCGCCCAGCAGAAAGAGATCTACGTCAGGTACGTCGAGAATCTCTACGGCATCCTCGCCGATCTCCGCAAAAAACATCCCCAGCTCGAAATCGAATCCTGCTCCGGCGGCGGCGGTCGCGTCGACCTCGGCATCCTCCAGCACACCGACGAGGTCTGGCCCTCTGACAACACCGACGCCCTCGACCGCCTCGTCATCCAGGATGGCTTCACCCACGCCTACTCGCCCAACCTCATGATGGCCTGGGTCACCGACGTCCCCAACTTCCTCGACCGCCGCGTCATCCCGCTCGACTTCCGCTTCCTCGTCGCCATGAGCGGATCGCTCGGCATCGGCGGCAACCTCAACAACTGGACCCCCGAGGAACTGTCCACCGCCACTCGCCTGACCGCCTTCTACAAGGAGATCCGCCCCACCGTGCAGTTCGGCCAGCTCCATCGCCTGCTCCGCCCGGGAGGTCCCGAAGGCCGCGAGACAAGCGCCCTCCAGTACGTGTCCGATGACGGCAAGTCCTCCGTCGTCTTCGCCTACCTCCACTCGCAGCACTTCGGCCGCCCGTTCCCTACGCTGCGCCTCCAAGGCCTGGACCCCGCAGGGATGTATCGCCTATCCCCCCTCGATCCGAAGAAGCTCGTCATCGCCTCCCCCGACCCGAACGCCTCGCCGGAACGCAACGGCTCACAGGAACGCAACGGCTCGCAACTCATGGGCGAGGGAATCAACCTCGCCCTCTCCGGCGACTACGCCGCCACCGCCGTCCGCTTGGAGCGCATCCGCTAACCTCCCGGCAGGAACCTCCACGCCCCAAAACCGCCATCCACACCTCTCCTCGACCGTCACGACATCCGCAAAGAGAGGTAGCATGGAAACGCTTACAGACAACCTCCACCTTGGGAACTCAGACCTCTATGGATCGCAGGAACTTCCTCAAAACCTCCGGAACCGCTCTCGCCGCAACCACCCTCGGCTCCAGCACTCTCGCGCAAAGCCCGTCCCGCTCCGGACACGCCGGCCGCCTCGTCCTGCCCATCAATCGCGGCTGGCGCTACAGCGAGAAGATGACCGAAGCGGCCCACGCCGCCGACTTCGATGACTCCTCCTTCGAGCGCGTCACCGTCCCCCACACCAACATCCGCCTCCCCTGGCACAGCTTTCCCGACAAGGCCTACGAGTTCGTCTCCGTCTATCGCCGGCCCCTCAAGGTCCCTGCCGAGGCCGCCGGCAAGCGCGTCTTCGTCGACTTCGAAGGCGTCATGACGGCCTCCACCGTCTGGCTCAACGGACATAAGATCGGCAGCTACCGGGGCGGCTACACCCCCTTCTCCTTCGAGCTCACCGGCAAGCTCGACCCCGCCGGCAGAAACATCCTCGCCGTCGATGTCGACTCCACCGAGCGCGCCGACATCCCTCCCTTCGGCAACGAGATCGACTACCTCACCTTTGGCGGCATCTACCGCGAGGTCGCCCTCCGCATCGTCCCCCAGATCTTCCTCGAAAACATCTACGCCCGCACCACCGGCGTCCTCTCCAACCCCGGTCTCGAGATCGAGTGCTTCATCGAGTCCTCCGCCGCACACAACCGCTCCGGCAAACTCGAACTTCGTGCCGAGCTCTTCCGCGCAGAGCCCACCCCCAACTTCTCCGGCGCACCCCGATCCCACACGGAACCCGTAAACGGCGCCGCCATCGCCTCCGTCACGCAGAAGCTCCCTCCGCTCAAGCCCACACCCGCCGCCAACAACGAAGACGCCGGCCAGGCCCAGGGCGCACTCGCCCTCACCGATCCCAACATCCTCCCCATCCAGCCCACCCACACCCTCACCCTCGCCAACCTCAAAGACATAGCCCTCTGGGATCTCGAGCACCCCAACCTCTACACCGTTCGTGTGCAGCTGCTTGAGAACGGCCAGCCCGTCGACGAACTCACCCGCCGCATCGGCTTCCGCGAAGCCATGTTCACCGACGCCGGCTTCTCGCTCAACGGCAAGGTCATCAAGCTCCGCGGCCTCGATCGCCACCAGACCTTTCCCTGGGTCGGCCAGGCCATGCCCGCCCGCCCCAACCGCCAGGACGCCGAGGTCCTCCGCCGCGACCTCCGCTCCAACATCGTCCGCACCTCGCACTACCCGCAGTCGCGCCACTTCCTCGACGCCTGCGACGAGATCGGCCTGCTCGTCCTCGAAGAAATCCCCGGCTGGCAGCACATCGGCCCCAAGCCCTGGCAAGATGTCGCCGTCGACAACGTTCGCCGCATGGTTCGCCGCGACTGGAACCACCCCTCCATCATCCTTTGGGGCGTCCGCATCAACGAGTCACGCGACAACCACGACTTCTACACCCGCACCAACGCCCTCGCGCACGCCCTCGACAAAAATCGCCAGACCGGCGGCATCCGCTACTTCCAGGAGTCCGAGTTCCTCGAAGATGTCTTCACCATGAACGACTTCGGCTTCCCCCTCAAAGCCCCCAACCACCCGCGCTACCTCAACACCGAGTTCGTCGGCCACACCTTCCCCACCAAGACCATCGACTCCAAGGAGCGCCTCGAGGAGCACACCCACCGTCACGCCCGCGTCCACGACGCCCTCGCCTCCAGCCCGGGGTACGCCGGCGGCATCGGCTGGTGCGCCTTTGACTATTGCACCCACGCCAACTTCGGCTCCGGCGACCGCATCTGCTACCACGGCGTCATGGACATCTTCCGCACGCCCAAGCCCGCCGCCGGCTTCTACAAATCCATGTGCGACCCTGCCGAAGAGGTCGTCCTTGAACCAGCCTTCCATTGGGCCCGCAACGATGAGTCCGTCGGCTTTACCGACGCCTACATCTCCTCTAACGTCGACCACATCAAGATCTCCATCGATCCCCTCATGGGCCCCAACGTCGGCAAGGGCTTCATCCCCCTCGCTGAGGGCGACCCCGACCGCAAAACCTACCCTCACCTCCCGCATCCCCCCTTCAAAATCGAGATCGGCAACAAGATCCGCGAAAACTGGGGCGACCTCCGCATCGACGGCTTTATCGCCGGCAAGCAGGTCATCTCCAAGACCTACTCCGGCAAGGGCGTCGATCAGGAGTTCAAGCTTCTGCCCGACGAGACCAGGCTCATCGCCGACGGTGCCGACAGCGTCCGCGTTATCCTCCGCGTCAACGACGAGTTCGGCCAGGTTCGCCCCTTCGCCGCCGATGCCATCGAGCTGAAACTCGATGGCCCCGCCGAGATCATCGGCGAAAATCCCTTCTCGCTCATCGGCGGCACCGGCGCCATCTGGATTCGTGCTAAGGAACAGCCCGGCACCGTTCGCCTGCACGCCAAGCATCCCCGCCTCGGGGAGCAGACCGTCGAGTTCCAACTCTCCCCCTCGGAGCCGGAGACCGCCTAATCCGCACCTCGCTCGCTCCACGCCCGCGCCTGCAAAGCTGCTCCCCTGAGCCCAACCCTCACTGGAGCAGCGCCAGCACCTGCCCCATCATCAACGCCGAGTCGGAGCTCGCGCCCTGCGCCACACCCGGCCCAATCGCCATCGCCTCTCGGTGCCCCTCGAACCACACCAGGAAGCGCAGGCCCTCGGCTCCAGGGAGCCGCCGCATATTCAGCCACGTGTAATACGCGCCCATATCCGCATCCACCAGTGATCCCGGCAGATCCGTCCCGACCGCCTTCGCCCCGCTCAGCATCAGGTTCATCGTTTGGGCCTGCTGCCGCGGCGTGTAGCGCACAATCAGCGTCTCCGGCTGCGCCCGCCGCACACACTCCCGCGCCGCCCACTGCACAAACGTCGTCGCAAAGATCTGTGTCCCCGCCCCCTCCGTCAGCAGGCTCAGCTGAAAGTGATTCAGTACCGCATCCGTTCCATCCTCGCTCATCCCCAGGTCGCTTGGCCGCATCCGCGCCAGCAGGCTCCGCAACTCCTCCGGCCCCATCCCACCCGACCCGATCGCCCTTTGAATCCTCTCCAGCAGCACCGCCCTCGCTGGCTCCAGACGCGCATAGGAGACCTCCGTCAGCTTCGCCGATCCCGCCCCACTCCCCCCATCCACGTACCAGTGCCGGAACAGAGCGTCGCTCCCGCCGGTCGCCGATGCCGCTCGCTCCATCGCCGCCCGCCGCCCACCCTCCGCCAGCAGAATCGCCAGCCCATCCTCAGCCTTCACCCGGTTGAGATAAAGCCCATGCGGCCGCAGCTTCCGGAACAACGGCCCACCGCTTCGCTCCACCCCCGCGCCGATCACCACAAGCCCCATCCGCGGTATCCCCGGCTGCTCCTCGCGCACACTCCCTTGCACCGCCCGCGCAAACCCCTCCGCCGCCGCGCGAAACCGGTCCATCTCCTGCGCGCTCCACAGCCACGCCGTAAGCTGCTCCATAAACGCCCATGGCTGGTTCACCCAGTCCACTCTCCCCAGGTCAGGTGTAAGCGGCAGCTCCCGGAACTCCCGCAGGGTCGCCGCCCGCTCGGCATCGTCTAAGCCCGCCAGAAATCGAAGCTGCGCCTCCAGCTCGCGGCGCTCCGCCGGCAGCTTCCAGTCATACGCAATCAGCTCCCGCAAAAGGATCGGCAGGAGCACCGTCGGCAGCTCCCGCAGCACCGGGAGGTACTTATCCGCAAGCGCCCTCGCCTGCGGCGGGTAGCCGGCAAACGAGCTCGTCGTCAGCTGCGTCGGAAGCATCGCCTACAGCACCTCATGGAGTGGCTTACCCTTCGCGTACCTGGGCGAAAATCCCATCAGCGATCCCAGCGTCGGCACGAGGTCGAGCGAGTCCACCGGCCTGTCCACCACCGCGTTCTGCCGAACCCCCGGCCCCATCGCCAGCATCCACGTCGTCCGCGATAGCGCATCGCCCGTCCGGTGATGCTGAAATCCGTTCCCCGCCGGATTCGTATCCGAGTCCCTCCCAAAGTCCGGCAGGATAAACATCGTCGTCCGCCCCTTGTACTCCGGGTTCGCCTCAATCGCACGCCAGATCTCCGCGCACAGCCGGTCCGATCGCCGGATGCCGTCGAGATACAGCGAGTACGCTCCAGAGTGCGCAATGTCGATGTCATGCAGCGTCAGCCAAAGCAGGCTCGGCGCAACCTGTGCCATCAACTGCCGCGCGATATACACCGACAGCTCGTCCGGGCTCGCCAGGCTCCGCGCATGCGTCGTAAAGTCCTCGACCGAAAGCTTCAGGATCTCGGCCGTCCTCCGCAAACCCACCCCCGTCCCGTCGATCGCCGGCGCAAACAGGGGAGTCTCATAATTGTCCCGCAGCAGATGCTCATAATCCAGGTTGGATCCTGTCGACAGCGCGGCCGCCAGCAGCTGCTTCGGCAGCACCACCTCCGCCCCAAACGCAGGCCCGTACCCCGTCCTTCTGCTCCCCCCAATCCGGTTGAACCCGTTACTCGGCGCCACCACCCACGCGTCCTCGGCGGGCCGCTGGAGGTCCCGCCGGAAGTACTCAAACACCGTCGGGTTCTCGGGTGCTGTCGAGGCAAAGTTGTTCAGCGTCTCGTACGCTCCCGTCGCCAGCGACGCCGTCGCCACATAATGCCCCAGGATCCCGTGATTGATCACCTGCGTGTAAAACGTCCCCTGCGGAATCAGCTCCCCGAGCATGTGCGGAATGTTCTCCTGCCCCTCCGCCGCAAACGTCTCCTCATCCCGTGCTCCGCCCCCGAACGTCACCACCACCACCTTCGGCTTGCGCGCAATCGCCATCGCCCGCAGCGGCATAAATCCGCTCACCGCGCCCGTCGCCGCAGCCCCCACCGCGGCACGCAGAAACCGCCGCCGGTCGATCGACTGGCGAGACGCGATCTCGCGCAAACTCCCGTTTAGCTCGGCTTCAGCAAAAATCGCACCACCTCCTGCATCTTCGCGTCAAGACTGTTCTTGGCCTGCTCCGAGTACGTCTCGTGCAAGGCAATCTGCGCCTTCGCCTCCTCCCGCCTGCCCATGTGCGTATACGCCCGCGACAACCGGTAATGCGCCTCGGGCGACCCCGGACGCAGCGCAATTGATCGCTCCAGCGACTCCGCGCTCTCCTTCCATTGCAGCCGCGCCTGCTCCAGCACGCCCATCTGGAAGTACGCCTCCGCATACTTCGGATCGGCCGCAATCGCCATGCGCAGCAGCTCCGCCGCCCGGTCGAGATCCTGCCGCTCCTTCGGCTCGTGCAGAATCGCCACCGCCGCATAGGTCGTCGTAATCGCATTCCCCGGATGCCGCACCGCAAACTCATACATCCCGCTGCATCCTGCCTCCACCCCATCCGCCAGCAGGCTGCAGCTGCGCCCCAGTAAATCCGCAACCGCGGCGTTGTTCGGATCCTTTTGGAGCAGACCCGAGAACACCTTCACCGCCCCCGCGTAGTCGCTCTTGCCGTAGTACGCCACCCCCGCCGCCATCGGGAAGTGCGTGCTCGCCGGATACCGCGTCGCCCCAAAGTTCGCCACCTCGATCGCCTCGGCCCACGTCCAGTGCCGCAGCAACTCCGTCACCAACGCATACAGATTCGCATCGCTCGGATTCATCTGCGCCGCCGCTTGGAAGTGCGCCAGCGCCCGCTCGTAGTGCCCCGCCCGCTCCTCCGCGTCCCCAGCCAGCGCCTGCACCTCGTCGTTCCTCTCCGCCGCCGGTATCCTCTCCAGCAGCTCCGCTGCCTCCCGCGTCGATCCGCTCTCAAAAAACGCTAGCGCCCAGTTGTACGTCACCGCCGTATCCCCCGGCGAGATCTCCGCCGCCGCCGCGAACGCCTTCGCCGCGGCCTTCGGTTGCCCCCCAGCCATCAACGCGCCACCTAGGCTCGACTGCGTGCTTCCATTGCGCGGATCAAGCGCTACCGCCCTCTCAAGCTCATCGATGGCCTTCGTGGTCTCACGCAGCTTCAGGTAAGTTGCACCCAGATTCGCATGCCCGATCGCCTCGCCCGGGGCCAGCACGCACGCCTTTTGCAGGGAAGCGATCGCGCGCTGGAGATCTCCCGCCTCGGCATACAGGCTGCCCAGCGCCTCCGTCGCCTCATAGTTCGCCGGGTAGCGCCTGGTCAGGTCCAGCAGCACAGGCTCGGCATCGGGCAATCTGCCATGGTCATAGGCGTCCAGCGCCGCATGCAACGACGCCTCGTCTCGGACCGACATTCGCTTGGATGAGGTTGCGGATCGGCTGCTGCCGGGCGGTGGTGCAGCCTGGGCGAGAAGGGCGCCTGAGCAGCTGCAGAAGAGCAGGATTCTTGTGAAAGGTCGGAGCCTCGCGGCAGCAAGGGCTCTTCGAAGTGGGAACATATCCTGAATCCTGTCGGACGCCGTTCCTCTTGCGGGAAACGGCGTCCGACCTGGAGTCTACGCCTCTAGTACAGGTACTTCAAAGCAAACTGGAAGAAGCGCGAATCGGGCGTGTTGGCCTGGAAGAATCGTGCGCCGGTGATCAGACCACCGGTGCTCGAAATTCCCGTGTTGTTGGGGTTGCCGTAGGCCGGCGTGTTCAGCACGTTGAAAATGTCTGCGCGGAACTGCACAGACTGCTCCCGGAAGGTGTGGAACGACTTGAACAGCGAGGCGTCCACCCGCTCGTAGCCCGGGCCCCGCGTCTGGCCGCGGTTGCTCCCGACGTAGGCATAGGCAGCTTGTCCGGAGATGCTATTCGGAATGGGTGTGCCATCCGAGTACCTCCCCCCGGCCAAGCCGATGTTGTCCGCCCGCGGGTTGGCAAACGCGCACGGATTGAACCAGTGCTGCACGGTCCGCACCTTCGTTGGGCAGGTAATACCTGGGTTAGAGGGGTCGGGAACTCCGCCGCCCTGGAACTGATCGCGAACCCGAATGGCATTATAGGCAGCTCCACTAGGCGTCGTGATTCCATTGGTTCCAATCGTGATCGGCTGCCCGGTCTCCGCGCGAAAGACGAAGCTGCTCGACCATCCGCCGATCGCATAATCCAGCAGGCCACCGTTGTTCGCGTATCTCTGCCCGCGTCCAAACGGCAGCACGTAGTTGCCGTTCAGCGTAAAGCGATGCTTCACATCGAAGCCCGACGGTCCGTAGTCGGCGGCAAGGCCCAGGATGTTGAGGCTGCGGGTTCCCTGATCGCTGGTGCTGCCCAACGGGGTATCCGCGTTGTCCAGAGACTTCGCGTACGTGTAGGTGGTCAGGAAGTTCAGACCGTGCGTGAGACGCTGCTCCACCTTGGCCTGCAACGAGTTGTAGTTGGAGGCTCCGTCATAAGCGGTAAAGGAGAAGCCGTTGAAGTGCGGGAACGGCTGGAAGGGATTGGTCTTGTCCCCATTCACGTCCGTGTATCCCGAGAAGCCGTTGGGCGTCAGCGCCGTCGCACCGTTCGGGTTGGGAAAGAACTGCAGGTGCCGTGAGACCGCGCCCACATACCCCACGGAGGCCACCATCGAGTTGGTAATGCCGTACTCCACCGTCAGGTTGTACTGCTGGCTGTACGGTGTGCGAACCTGACCTTCGCCACCGCGCAGCGTGGGAAAGGAGGGCGACTGGATGTTGGTCGGAAGTCCGCTCTGCAGCGTATACCCGTTATTCGGGCAGGCCCCGTTCACATTGCAGCTAGCCGCGTTGTAGTTGGAGTCGAACTCGAACGGAAAATTCTCTCCAAAGTTTGGATAGTATCCCGTACTCTCCAGACCGCCGAAGAAGATGCCGTATCCGCCGTGAATCACCGCCTTGTCGGTGGCCTTCAGGGCAAATCCCACGCGCGGCGCGACGTTGCTCTTCTGCGGCTCCACCAGGTAGCGATTGCTCACGTACTTCAGGGTGATGTGGTCTTCCGACAACAACTGTAGGAACTTCGCCGGAATCACAACGCCCTGTTTGCTGACCGGAATGCGATACTCCGCAGTCGCGTTACCGCCGGCCACGTACCCGCTCGTCGGAACTACCGCGGCCTGGTTGTCGTGGCGCTCCAGGTACGGCGTCGAATAGTCGTACCGTAGGCCGTAGTTCACGGTCAGGCGCTGGCTTGCCTTCCAGTCGTCCTGCACATACCCGGCACGGTTGAAGCGAACATCGTCCGACGTAAACACGTTCGAGGTAGCCGCGCTGTTCATGTTGTTCGTCAGCAGGTCGGCAATCCCCGATCCGGTGTTCGACGATCCCTGTTGGGCCGTGTAGGTTCCGTTGAAGTTGTAGGTGCCGCGCGGCTGCGTGGGCTGTGAGGTCGAAAACCGAATCCGCTGAATGCTCACACCCGCCTTGAGGCTGTGATTTCCTGCGATCTTGGTGACGTTGTCGAGAATCTGGTAGACGTTCTCGTACTCGTTTGTCGCGTAAAACTGCGGCGATCCGAAGTTCGACAGACCGGCCACGCTGAAGAACGGCAGGCCGCTGTTGTTTTGCGCTGTCGCCACTCCACCAAGGCCGAGGCTGCTGGCCAGCGTGGGATTGTTGGCGTTCACATGGAGGCCCGCGAAATGACCGTAATTGTAACCGAAGCGGAACTCATTGGTGAGCGACGGGGTGAAGATGTGCGTCTCGCTCCCGGCGAAGTTCTCGCCCAGTGTGACGAGCTGACCCGTGTCGCCAAAGCCGCCGCCGTCCAGGATCGGACCAAGCGGCGCCGGGTGCGTCGAGGGCTCATGATTGTAGCTGTAACGGGCAAACGCCTGGTCCTTCGAGGTGGCGTTCCAATCCACGCGCGTGTCCCACTGAAACGTGTTGTCGACCGTATTGGTCTGGCTTGTGTAGTTGTTGAAGGTCTGTCCCGGTAGGCCCTGGTTGGGCAACGGAAAGAGGCTCAACAACCTGAGCGCGACCGGGCTCAGCGTGACGCCTGCCTGCTGGTCCAGCCGGTTCCCCGCAACGGCGGCCTGACCGTTGTTTGTCGCGTTGGGGACGAAGATCTGACCCGACGCCGGAAATGGTTTGCCCGTGAGGGGATTCAGCTTCGTCGTGTCATTGGCCGACCGTCCGCTCAGCGCCGGGTTCAGCAATTCACTGAAGTTGCCGACCCGCTCCAACGCCGTTGGCACGCTCAGACCGGAATGCGTCTCCCCGAATACAATGCGGTTAGCCTCCACGTCGCCGAAGAAGAACAGCTTGTCCTTAAAGATCGGAAGTCCAAGCGTTGCGCCGAACTGGTTCTGGCGATACTTCGGCACCGGGGAAGCGCCCTGAAAGTATTCCCGTACATCGAACGCATCGTTGCGGATGTACTCCCACAGCGCTCCGTGAATCTGGTTGGTGCCGGACTTGATCGACGCGTTGATCACCGCCCCGGCCGAATGTCCGAACTCGGAGCTGTACGATCCCGTCTGCACCTTGAACTCGGCCAGCGCATCCGGCGGGGGCCGAACCACGTAGCTCGCTCCATTGAAGAAGTCCACCACGTTCACGTTGTTGTCAACGCCGTCCATGATGTAGTTGTTTTGCTCGGCGCGCTGCCCATTCGCGTTGAAGTCTCCACCCTTCTGCCCGCGAGCTCCGTTCGCCGGTGCCACGCCCGCCGTCAGCTGCGCGATAAACACCCAGTTGCGCCCATTCAGCGGCGTATCGTTGATCGTCTTCGACTCGATTACCTGCCCGGTCGAACCCTCTTCCGTCTGCAGCAGTGCCGGTGCCGTGCTCACCGTGACCTCGGTGTTTGAAGATCCCGTCTTCAGCTGCAAATTCGCCTCGATCCGGTCCTGCACGTGCACCTGGATATTCTCCTGCAGCGTGGGCGAGAAGCCCGCCGCCGTCGCCTCCACCTTGTACGTGCCGATCTTAATGGGCGAAAAGAAATAGTTTCCGCTCGAGTCCGTGTGCACATGGAGAACCAGCCCCGTATCCACGCTCGTCAGCGTCACATCCGCGTTCGGAATCACAGCTCCCGTGCTGTCCTGGATGAGACCCGTAATGGCGCCCTGGTCAGCTTGCGCCGCCGCCCTTCGACTCGCGCCCCCGATGACGCATACGCACAGCAGCGCCGTCATCACTCTCAAACGCCTCACGAAGGTCTTTCTTTGGCCTGCCTTCATCATGGAAATCTCCTTGGTTGTCTCACTCATCGCCTACACTCCCGGCAAACTCACGCGGCAAACCTGACCTGCCTCATGCGTGCGGAACCGGAAAACAATCACGACCCTGGACGTCTGCGGCGGGGAAATAGGTTTCGTGTAAGCGGTTGCAAACCTAAAGAAAGCGAACAAAGGATGTCAAGTTATTTTTCCCCTGACCAACCCCAAACTCCCGCTCATCACAAAACTTTGTCCCGGCCGTTGATAGCAGGAGCGCATCGAGCCCCACATCCACCCAAATCAACAACCCAGATCAACGCCCGCCCACCCCACCATCAACCTCGCCACCAACCAGGAGCACGCTCCCCAGCATCCTCGACCCACACCCGGCCCACTCGCCCCGTCACTCCAACCGCATCTACTGCTTGCCCCGGCACCCGGACCGGTACACCTTCGGCTTCCGCCACTCCTCGTCCGTCGCGAAGATCACACAGGTCTCCCCCGTATCCGTGTTCAGCCGCCACGTCAGATCGCCCTGTCGGTACAACTGAAAGTGCCCCGAGCCCCCAAACGTCATCCCATTCGGAGGGTTCGGCGCCACCGTGTCCGTCGCCGTCGCCGCCACCCCGTTCGCCCCCGCTCCGACCTGCGCCACCTGCGGGTTCGATCCCGCGTCCCCGCCGCCCGTCGCCGGCATCGCGGGTAGGCCCGTCGCCGCACTCGACCCGCTCGGCTCCGCCTTCACACTCGCCCGCACCCGCCCGCCCGACACCCCATCCGCGTAGCTGTCCGCCGCCGCCGCGGACCTCCCCGTCGCAAATCCGCTATAGCCGATGTAGGCAAATACGGCGAGCACCAGGATGCCCAGCCCGATCGACACACTCTTCAGCATGCCCGCCTCCGAAGCCCGCGGGAGCATCCCGTCGCGGCGCCCGAAAAGGGCAGAGCCGTTTCGCTCCCGGGATCGCTCGACTTCGCCGATATCCTCCGCCCAGCTCGCACGGCAGCTCCCATCTGCAACATTTTGCTGCAAGCATCATCGCTCCGAAGACCGGCGAAAGCCAGCCAAAACTTGACCTACCCCGGGCAAACCGGCGCCAAACAGCATGGAAGTGTCTCGCCCCGCCATCGACTCCGAACCGCGAACACCGCCTGCCTCATCAAAGAATTGTCGGGACCGCTTCGGCCCACCAGCCTCTCTGATCGCCATCAACAAAGGAGTATCATCTCCCCGTGCCGAAATACTCCGTCGTCGTTCCATTCCATAACGAAGAAGAAAACGTCACCACCCTTTACGATCGCCTCAAGGCCGTCATGGAGCAGGTCAACGACCCCTTCGAGCTCGTCTTTGTCGACGATGGCTCCCGCGACCGCACCTACCGCCTCCTCGAAGAGATCGCCGCCGTCGACTCCCGCGTCCTCGTCGTCAAACTCCGCCGCAACTACGGCCAGACCTCCGCCCTCGCCGCCGGCTTCGACCACGCGCAAGGGGAGTTCCTCCTCGCCATGGACGGCGACCTCCAGCACGACCCCGACGAGATCCCCGCCTTCCTCGCCAAACTCGAAGAGGGCTACGACGTCGTCAGCGGCTGGCGCTCCCAGCGCGGCGACAACCTCCTCCTCCGCCGCATCCCCTCCCGCGCCGCCAACAAGCTCATGGCCCTCCTCTCCGGCGTCGCCATCCACGACTTCGGAACCACCTTCAAGGCCTATCGCCGCGAAGTCATCCAAAACATCCCCCTCTACGGCGAAATGCACCGCTTCATCCCCGCGCTCGCCTCCTGGTACGGCGCCAGCATCTGCGAGATCCCCATCTCCAACCCCGCCCGCACCGCCGGCAAAAGCCACTACGGCCTTTCCCGCACCTTTCGCGTCTTCTTCGATCTGCTCACCATCCGCTTCCTCTTGAAGTACATGACACGTCCACTCCACTTCTTCGGAACCATCGGCTCGCTCGGCATGCTCTCCGGCAGCGGCATCGCCATCTGGCTGCTCGTCCTCAAGCTGCTCACCGGCCAGCACATCGTCCAGCTCCACGGACCCATGTTCATCATCGCCGGTGTCCTCATCCTCGCCGGCATCCAGATGCTCGGCATTGGCCTCCTCGGCGAGCTCCAGGTCCGCCACTTCCACACCGCCGCCCACCGCGCCCCCTACGCCGTCGATCGCATCCTCCGCCTCCGCTCCAGCGAAGAAAGTCTCCTCCAGTAGCTCCGCCTCCAACCGAATCCACCGGCAATCCAACAGCCGTTAGCCCCCAGCCAACCTCCTTCTGCCTCTCCATCCCCCCACAGCATCCGCTACTCTAGAAAGCGAATGCCCTACGAGATCCTCTCCCCCTCGCCCGACCCGCGGTTCGCCGGCAAGCACGCCCTCGCCATCATGGCCAAGGCCCCCCGCGCCGGCAAGGTCAAGACCCGCCTTTCGCCGCCGCTCACCCTCGCCCAGACCGCCGCCCTCAACGTCTGCTTCCTCAAGGACACCGCCGAAAACATCGCCGCGGTCCAGACCGATGCCGTCGGCCTCATCTGCTACACCCCCGTCGGCGACGAGCAGGCCTTCGACGGCCTCCTCCCCGCATCCTTCCACCTCATCCCCCAGCGCGGAGACGCCTTTGGCGAGCGCCTCCTGGCCGCCGCCCAGGACATCCTCCGCTGCGGCTTCAGCTCCGTCTCGCTCATCGACTCCGACTCCCCCACCGTCCCGCACGCCGCCTTTGCCCAGGCCGTCGCCGAGCTCGCCCAGCCCGGCGATCGCGTCGTCCTCGGCCCCTCGCACGATGGCGGATACTACCTCATCGGCCTCAAGCAGTCCCGCCCCGAGCCCTTTGACCGCATCTCCTGGTCCACCTCCACCGTCGCCGGGGAGACCCGGGAGCGCTGCCGGGAAGCCGGGCTCGACCTCGTCGAGCTCCCCCTCTGGTACGACGTCGACGACGCCTCCACCCTCAACCTGCTCAACGCCGAACTCCTCGATCGAACCCCGCCCGCCTTCACCACCGTTCCCGGCTACCCCGCCCCCCACACCCGCGAGTTCCTCACCGAGCTCGACAGTCCCAGCGACCTCGTCGCGCAGCCGTCAGGGCAGGGAAGCATCCTCGCATGAGCCTCGCCCAGGCCTCCCGCACCTTCGTCTCGCCCACGGCAGCCCACTGGTCCCGCGCCCGGCCTTGGCACACCAACGCCGCCCTCATCCTCCTCGGTCTCTGCCTCTTCCTCCTCTCCCGCCACCTCACCTCCGAGTACAACGACTACACCATCGGCTTCTCCGGAACCTCCAGCTGGTCCGCCTGGTGCTACCTCCTCGCCGCCGTCCTTGTCCTCTTCGGCCCCACCGACCGCCTCACCTTTCCCATCATCCTCGTCGTCGCCGCCGTCTGCCGTCTCGCCACCCTCTTCGCCGACCCCGTCCTCTCCTCCGACATCTACCGCTACGTCTGGGACGGCATCGTCCAGCATGCCGGCATCAACCCCTACCGCTACCTCCCCGTGGACGACCACCTCGCCTTTCTCCGCGGCGCCTCCGACGGCGACATCTACCCCCTCATCAATCGCAAGGAGTACGCCCGAACCATCTACCCGCCCTTCGCCCAGATCATCTTCTGGATCACCACCTACATCTCCCCCACCATTACCTGCATGAAGACCGTCATGGTCCTCTTCGAGTGTCTTACCCTCTGGACCATTGTTAAACTCCTCCATCTCCTCGGCCGCCCCCGCGAGCAGGCCATCCTCTACGCCTGGTGCCCGCTGCTCGTCTGGGAGATCGCCGGCTCCGGCCACCTGGACGCCGCCGCCATGGCCTTCATCGGCCTCGCCCTCCTCTTCCGCTACCGCCAGCGTCCCGTCCTCACCGGCATCTTCCTCGCCCTCGCCGTCCTCACCAAGCTCTATCCCCTCGCCCTCTTTCCCGCGCTCTACCTCCGCAAGCCTCCCGTCGACGACGCAGGCAACCGCCGCTCCTTCCTCCAGACCCTCGACTGGAAGATGCCCGCCGTCATGCTCGCCCTTGCCCTCCCCGCCTACGCCCTCTACGCCTCTGTCGGCAAACTCGTCTTCGGCTTCCTCGGCGGCTACGTCGAGGAGGAGGGCATGGCCACCGGCGCCCGCTACTTCCTCCTGGAGCAGACCCAGCACCTCCCCGGTCTCCGCAACCTCAGCCCCACCGTCTACCTCCTCTTCGCCGGCGCCGTTCTCGCCGCCCTCGCCCTCTGGGCCTTCCGCACGTCCTCCCCCGTCTCGCCCCAAAGCCATCCGCTTCCATCCCCCGATGCGGGTGCGGCACTCCCATCGCCACGGGTCGGTTCTTCCGTTGAGCGCGAAGGCCAGCCACTCCAGGTCCTCGGTCCATACCGAGTCTCTCCAACCGACCCCGCCGCCTTCCTCCCCGCCGCCTTCGCCCTCGCCGCCGCCCTCATGCTCCTCTTCAGCCCCCACTATCCCTGGTACGTCGCTTGGCTCATCCCCTTCCTCGCCCTCCTCCCCAACCTCCCCGCCGCCGCCTACATCCTCGGCCTCTTCTATCTCTGCACCACCTCCCTCGCCGAGGGCGCCGGCCCCAGGCAGTTCCTCCTCAATCAGATCCTCTACACCGGCCTCGCCATCGCCCTTCTCCTCCACCTCGCCCTCCGCCGCTGGCAACCCTATCGCGCTCTCTACAGCCCCCCAGCCTGACCCCACGCCCCCCGATCCCATGCCGCCTGACCCCCAACACCGGATCTCCGTCATCATCCCCGCCCTCAACGAGGCCGAAGCCATCGGCGCCGTCGTCCGCTCCATGCCCTGGCCGCTTATCGCCGAGTGCATCGTCGTCGACAACGGATCCACCGACCAGACCTCCGCCAACGCCGCCGCCGCCGGCGCCCGCGTCGTCAGGGCCCCCCGCGGCTACGGCTCCGCCTGCCTCGCCGGCTCCAACGCCGCCCTCCCCGACTCCGACATCCTCGTCTACCTCGACGGCGACGGCGCCGACACCATCGAAAACCTCCCCCGCCTCCTCGCCCCCATCCTCGCCGGCGACGCCGACTTCGTCATCGGCTCCCGCATCCGCGGCCGCCGCCAGCCCGGCTCCATGCTCGCCTCGCAGATCTTCGCCGCCCACCTCGTCGGCACGCTCCTCCGGCTCATCCCCTCCGTCCGCCGCCGCGCCCGCTACACCGACATGGGCGCCTTCCGCGCCATTCGCCGCTCCTCCCTCAACCAGCTCCGCATGTCCGAGCTCACCTACGGCTGGAACCTCGAAATGCAGATCAAGGCCGTCCAGCACAACCTCCGCATCCTCGAGATTCCCGTCGACTACCGCCGCCGCATCGGCGGCGAATCCAAGGTCGCCGGCAATCTCCAGGCCTCCCTCAAAGCCGCCACCCGCATCCTCGAGGTCCTCTTCCGCGTCGGCTTCAACCGCCCGCCAAAGAGTCTCCCCCGCGTCCCCTAACCCCTCTCACGTCACCGCCCGTTTTACAAATCGCCGCTCCCGTCGACCGCATTCCGTGTTCGCGGCATCACAGAACTGTCACATTCCGTATCAATCGAGATAGACTGAAGTCTCTCCCGAACATCGTCTTCCTCGGGTGCATCTCAATCGGACTCCGAGCCCGACCAGCTGCGAGCGACTCAACACCCCCATGCCCGATACCGTCCAAGACCGAGTCCTCAAAGTCATCGCCACAACCAAGCGCATACCCCTCGAAACCGTCCACCCGGACGCCTCCTTCGAGTCGCTCGGCATCGACTCGCTCGACCGTCTCAACATCCTCTTCGACCTCGAAAGCGAGTTCGACATCGAGATAAACGACGACGACGCCAAAAAGGTTAAAAGCATCAACGAAATGGTCCTCGGCATCCAGCAGCTCGTCGATGCAAAAGCAGCGAAGCCCGCCACTTCGCCCACCGAGTAAACGTGCACCGCGTCGCCATCACCGGTATCGGGGTCATCAGTCCTCTCGGCCACGACATCGCAGCCTTCTGGCAGGCGCTCGAGCACGGACGCTCCGCCATCTCCGAGATCCGGAGCGTCGACGTCGCCCAGGTCCGCTTCAAAAACGCCGCCGAGGTCCGCGGATACCTCCCCGAAGCCCACTTCTCCCCCAAAGACGTCTCCTTCATGGACCGCTTCGCCCAGTTCGCCGTCATCGCCGCCCGCGAAGCCATCACCCAGTCCGGCCTTGAACTCACCCCCGACCTCCAGGAAAACTCCGCCGTCGTCACCGGCTCCTGCCTCGGCGGCCGCGGCACCGAAGAGACCGGCTACTGGGAGCTCTTTCACAACAACCGCAACCGCGTCCATCCCCTCACCATCCCCCTCTCCATGTCCAACGCCGGAGCCAGCCACATCTGCATGCAGTACGGCATCCAGGGGCCCGCCTACACCATCTCCACTGCCTGCTCCTCCTCCGCCCACGCCATCGGCCAGGCCTTCTGGATGGTCCGCTCCGGACAGGTCCCCATGGCCATCGCCGGCGGCAGCGAAGCCCCCTTCTTCGTCGGCGGCCTCAAAGCCTGGGAGGCCATGCGCGTCATCTCCAAAGACACCTGCCGCCCCTTCTCGCTCGAGCGCTCCGGCATGATCCTCGGCGAGGGCGCCGCCATGCTCGTCCTCGAACCCCTCGACGCCGCCCTCGCCCGCGGCGCCCATCCCCTCGCCGAGATCGTCGGCTTCGGCATGACCGCCGACGCCGCCCACATCACCCAGCCCGTCACCAGCGGTCCCGCCCGCGCCATGGCCCTGGCGCTCCGCGACGCCAGGCTCGCCCCCGAGCAGATCGGCTACATCAACGCCCACGGAACCGCCACCGAGGCCAACGACCGCACCGAGGCCGCCGCCATCCGCTCCGTCTTCGGATCGCACGCCGGCAACCTCGCCATCTCCTCCACCAAGTCCATGCACGGACACGCCCTCGGCGCCGCCGGAGCCCTCGAAGCCGCCGCCAGCATCCTCACCCTCCGCCACGGCATCCTCCCGCCCACCGCCAACTTCCTCACCCCCGACCCCGCCTGCGACCTCGACGTCATCCCCAACCACGCCCGCACCCTGGAGGTCGAAGCCGTCCTCTCCAACTCCTTCGCCTTCGGCGGCCTAAACGCCGTCCTCGCCTTCAAAGCCCTCCCGTAGCCACACACCCGATCCAACTGACGACAAGCGCGTTTGTCAGGACTGATCCGAAGCAACCAAGTTCCGGCCTTTGGAGCGTCAGCCCGGACGACAAAAGGTGTGCAGGTTCTTGTGATCCGCGAACTTGTTAGCTGCCACTATTACGAATTTTTCTGTGTGAAGAGGTCTGGACTTCGCATGCACGTCGATCCTTCCAACAGCAGTTTGCTTATTCAGCCGAATCAAATGGGACGTAGAAACTCCGCCTATTCGCGTGGAAGTCAACGCGGTCACCCCTGAGTCAAAGCGCACATCAGAGCGCAACAACTGTGCACCAAATACCAGAGGACCGACGAAAGTCGATCGGATTACATACGAGATCTTACCGTGAGGGGGTACGGTCCTAAGTTGATCCCCTTCACAACCGACGAAGGTGGCGATTGAAGGGCCTGGCAAGGAATTTCGGCCATGCTCGTGTCGAGCCGAGAAAATCTCAAGCACAACACAGCTTGCTCGTTCTCTCGTTGCTCCGACTCGACCCACGGCTCCGGACGGACTAGACAGTTCGGTAGGCAGAGCTACACTCGTCCTTCCCGTGTTCTCGACCATTACGGCCACTGCAACTCCGCCTTTACAAGTGGTCCGGGATTTCGCAACCAGGACGCGAACGCCCTCCTTTGACGTGCCTGGCGGCGGTAGCACCATGGCTATGCCAGAATTAGCACCTATAACAGCCTCACATCCATTTATCTCTGGCTCGCGGATCGAAGCTAGCGCAAAGCGTGACGTGAAGGAGATAACGATGAAGATTACGATCCCGAGCCAACGTTTCACGATTGCATCCTCTCGCCTCAAAACCCTCTCGGGAAGAGTAGTCCTCGCGCCTAACGGGGCGCCGAATCTCAGCTACTCCGCCAAGCTCCTTCGTTGGTCCTCACAAGTCGCAATAGCGATAGTAGCACTCGCCATCGATCATCCTGCAAAACAAAGCGGCCCTTCCCAAAGGGAAGGGCCGCTCCCAGCCGTACGCGCTTACCCCTAATACCCGCGATAAGCCTCCGCCGCCCCCAACGTAAACCTCACACCCCGCTGCTGATTCGCAGACACCGTCGCCCCGTAATCCAGCTGCTGCACCGGCATCACCACCCGCGCCCCGTTCATCGCGAGGTACCGGATGTTGTTGCCCTGCAGCCAATAGCTCGTCGCATACATCCCGTACCCGTTGCGCATCACCAGCAGCGTCGGCATCGGCGGCGGCGGCCTCCGCACCATCACCGGCATCGGAGCCGGTGGCTCCGCGGCATCCTCGGCTGCCACCGGCAAGGGAGCCGGAGCCGCCTCGACGATGGGAGCCGGCGCAACATACGAAATCGGTCCGCGCTGCGGCAGCACCGGCACTGTCTCCCGAGCCATCTCCCGCGTCGGAATCTCGAAGTCGTCCATCACCTTCAGCGTCACCCGCGTCTCCGCCTTCAGCACCGGCCTCGGCCCACGCCGCGGCAGGTTGAGGAGGTCGATCGGCCATAGCACCGGGATCATCCACTCCACCACGTCCCGCACCGCGTGCCCTTTGCCCAGGATCCGGCCCTGCTTGTCCACGTTGTACTTCGGCACGTCCACCACCTTCGCCGACAGCGGGATCTCCGTGTCCGGCTGCAGAATCAACCGGTCGAACTTCAGCTCCATCCACCCCTTGCCCACCAGGTGCCCCGGATCCTTGTAGTCCTCGAACCGCCCCGCCAGCACACTTCCATAGGGCATCGCGGACCGCCCATACGTCTCCACGCGGTTCACCCGGCACAGCACCGGGTCCCCCACATCCGCTGTCTTCGACGACAACCTCGGCTCGGAAAGCGTGCACTGGATCATGGTTCCTGCCGGGATCAGCTGCTCGCCGGCATACCCGGTCAGCGGTGCGGCGAAAATGAGCAGGGCAAGTGCGCGTCTGGCGTTCTTCATGGTCGTTGACTCCTTGTACTCAGGGCCGCCAGGACCCGGTCTCCGTGCCGTATAGGTCGGCGGGTCGCGGCAACACCTCACCTGCACTCTGCTGCCGACAGAAAGACAGCCTGTCTTCGGCCCGAATGCCAACACTATCGCCCCCGGCGCGACGTGCGTCAAGCGGGAAATAAGCCCAGGCCTGACCTCGAGGCTTCTAACCCCCGTTGAGCTCCGCCGCAAGCTCCGCCTTCACCCACGCGATCGTCCGCCGCATCCCCTCCTCGAACGAGACGGTCGGCCTGTAGCCGAAGTCCTGCGCAGCCTTGGCCGCCGAGAACTCCTGGTCGCGCCCCAGCAGGTTCACCGCATGCCGCGTCAACAGCGGCCGCCCCGGAAGCCGCAGCCCCTGTTGCACCAGCTCCGCGGACCGCCCAATCCCGTAAGCCACCCCAAACGGCAGATCCATCCACGGCTCCTTCACGCCCAGGCCCGCAGCCAGCGCACCGACGTACTCCCTCCACGTCACCCCCGTCCCGTCCGTCAGGTTGTACGCCTGTCCCCGTGTGCCCTCCCGCTTGGAGGCCGACATCATCGCGCATGCCACGTTGTCCACATAGCAAAAGCCGCCCCGTGCCCGTCCGCCATCCACCAGCAGCATCATCCGCTGCCGCAGCATCTTGGCAATCTCCACCACGAAGTCCTTGCCCCGCGGCCCATAGATCGTCGCCGGCCGAATCACCGTCACCGGCAGCCCCGCCTCCGCATACCCCCACACCTCCACCTCGCCCTGCACCTTGGTCCGGTTGTACGGCAGACCCACACTCACCATCGCCGCCGTCTCATCCCCCGGCGCCTCCGGATACCCATAAACATCCGTCGTGCTCACGTGCACCAGGCGTTCCAGCCCGCGCTCCCGGCTCGCCGCCTCCAGCAGCATCCCCGTTCCCAGAACATTGCTGTCGAAGTACGTCGCATCCGTGGCCCAGTCCGTCGAGGTCGCCGCGCAGTGAAAGATGTGCGTCTGCCCCCGCACCGCCTTCTGCACCGGCTCGAACTCCGTCAGCGATCCCCGCACCACCCGCACCGGAAGCTCCCCGAGACGACTCAGGTCCGCCCCCGTCCGGGCCAGCACCGTCACCGCCGCACCCCGGCTCACCAGCATCTCCGTCAGCCGCCCACCCAGAAATCCACTCGCCCCTGTTACCAGCGCTCGCATGTCCCGGGTCTACTCAGACCTCAGCCGGTCAAACGCGTCCAGCGCCATCTCCAGGTGCCCCGTCGTATGCGCTGCCGTCACGCACAACCGCAGCCGCGCCGCTCCCTGCGCCACCGCCGGAAACAGCACCGGCGACGTCAGCACACCGTAGTCCCGCAGCCGCCGCGCAAACAGCGCCGTCCGCGCATCGTCGTGGAGCATCAGCGGAATCACCGCCGTCTCCGACAGCCCCGTGTCATACCCCAGGCTCTTCAGCCCCCCTCGCAACATCGTCGCATTCCGCTGCAGGCGGCTCACCCGCTCCGGCTCCGCCTTCAAGATCCGCAGGGCTTCCATCACCGCCGCCGCCGCCGGTGCCGCCATCGCCCCCGAAAAGATAAACGGCGCCGACGCATGCTGCAGAAAGATCGCCAGCTTCTGCGACACCGCCACAAACCCGCCGTTCGACGGTATCGCCTTCGCCAGCGACCCCGTCCAGATATCCACCTCGTCCGTCCGCACCCCGAAGTGCTCATCCGTCCCGCGCCCCGTCGCCCCCAGCACACCGCTCGCATGCGACTCATCCACCAGCAGAAAGCACCCAAACTCCTTCTTCATCCGGATCAGCTCCGGCAGCACCCCAATATCGCCGTCCATCGAAAACACGCCGTCCGAGATGATCAGCGTCCGGTTCGCCTCCGGCCCACTCTCGATCTCCTTCCGCAGCGACGCCATATCGTTATGCTGAAACCGCTGCACCTGCACCCCCGCCAGCCGGCACGCATCCATCAGGCTCCGGTGCGACAGCGCATCCGCGATCACCCGGTCCGCCGGCCCAAACAGCGCGCTGATCACCGCCAGGTTCGCCGCATACCCCGACGTAAACGTGATCGCCGCCTCCGTCCCCTTGAACTCCGCGATCGCCCGCTCCATCTCGCCGTGGAGCTCCAGCGTCCCCGTCAGCAGCCGCACCCCACCGGTCCCCGTCCCATACCGCCGGATCGCCGCGATCGCCGCCTCGTCCACCCGCGCATCCCCAATCAGCCCCAGGTAGTCGTACGACGAGAGCGCCAGCATCCGGTGCCCATCCACCTCCACCTCCGGCCCCGGCCGCCCACCGAGCGGTGCCTGGAACGGATACGCATCCATCGAGCACGCCAGCGCCGTCGTCTCAAATACCCGCCGGGCCCGTGCATCCATCAAATCACTCTTCTTGAAGCTGTCCTTCCGCCCACCGTCGAAGTAGCTCTCGAACATCCCCCCGGACGAGGACGAAAACTCCCGCTTCTGCACCTCGGACACCGCGCACACTTCAGACACCTGGGAAGAGACCTGCAGCACAGCCGTCGACTCACTCATAACCAACCATAGTACCGCGACCCCTCCGTCGCTCTCAAATCCAGCCCAATCCAGCCCCGAACCCCTACACCGCAAACCCCGTATCGAACTCCGCCAGGTTCGCCAGATGCTCCCGGACCACACCGTAGCACTCGCACGCCACCGCCTCCAGCCGCTTCGCATCCAGGAGGTGAATCTCCCCCCGCCGGTAGTCGATCACGCCCTTATGCTTCAACAGCCCCGCCGCAATCGAAACGCTCGGCCGGCTGATCCCCAGCATGTCCGCCAGAAACTCCTGCGAAATCGCAAAGTCCGGTTTGTTCGCCCGGTCCGCGCACACCAGCAGCCAGCGCGCCAGCCGCTGCTCCACCGTGTGCTTCGCATTGCACGCCGCCGTCTGCGTGCTCTGCGTCAGCTGCGCCTGAACGCATCGCAGCGCCAGGTCATGGAACTCCCCGCCTCTCCGAAACTCCTTCACCGCCACATCCGTACACGTCGCAAATCCCCGCCCCGCCACCTGCATGTACACCCGGTTCAAGCTCCTCCGCACCCCCATCAGCGCCGAAACCCCCACCACCGACTCATGCCCGAACATCCCCGCCTCCACCTGCGACCCATCCTCCAGCGTCACCGTCATCGACCCCACCCCCTCCTCGATAAAGAACAGGTTGTCGATCGAGCTTCCCGGATACTCCATCTCCCGCCGTAACTCCAGTTCCACCGGGCGCAACTCCAAACGTGCGATCGTCGCTACATCGAGATGCTGCAGCACCGTGTTGTTGTAAGGACCTACGGACATCGTCGAACTTCGTTCCCGGTGGTCGTGGAAAGGTGCGTCCACCGTCATCACAGTATGAACCGCTTTTTTGCGATACGACCAAACGCGAAGCCTGCTTACGTCAGGAACAACCCTTGATAAACCTCTTCCAACCCTCTGTTTCGAACTTCATTCATGCTAATAAGTTCCTTGTATAGAGAGACTTGGCCTCGGCGAGTCGAAAGGAAATTACTTCTACAGCAACCCCGGAAATTCTTTTCCCTTATGTTAGCAGCCGCACAGACTATTTTGGAACTCCCTCATACGTTGTACAAAGGTAACGGGAGGAGTACGTGCATGGCGCAATACACCGGAACAGTGAAATGGTTCAACAACGCGAAGGGATATGGCTTTCTCGGCCGCGAAGGCGGCGCCGATGTCTTCGTCCACTACAGCTCGATCCAATCGGAAGGCTACAAGTCACTGAAAGAGGGTGACCCGGTTGAGTTCGACGTCATCCAGGGCTCCAAAGGCCCGCAGGCCGATCAGGTGATCCGGCCAAGTGCGGGATAGCTTTGACCCACGGCGGCTGCCCGCTTCCTCCCCTGCGGCGCGGCGTTTACGGCTAAGTTCTGGCCTCTGTTAGGCAGAACACACAAAGAACCAAGGCGTATCGGTACTCTTGCGGAAGGAGCAGGGAACCTAACTGCTCCATCGCAATTCGCTCCCCGGCGCGGGCGACAGTTCCTCTGCGATTTACCGCTAAGGAAACCACCCGGCCATGAGCCCTCTTGCTACCAATGGCTTCCTCGATCGCCTCTCTCCCGAGTTGCGACAGTCGCTCCTTACCCGGCTCGAACCCGTCGCGCTTCCCCTTCGAACCGGCATCTACAGCCCCGGCGCCTCCCCAAAGCACATCCATTTCATCACGTCCGGTTTCGCCTCGGTCGTAACCACCATGCTCAACGGCGACTCCATTGAGGTAGGCCTCGTCGGTCGTGAAGGTGTGCCCGAAGTTCTCCACCTCATCGGTCCCACACCGGCTATTGCCGAGTGCTTCATCCAGTTGGCCGGCACCGCCCTTCGCATGGACTTCAAAGCCTTTGAGCAGGAGTTCTTCCCGCTCGACCCCGTTCGTCGGCTTGTCTTGGAGCAGGTACAGTACACGGCCCTCACCATGGGCCAGATCGCCGCCTGCAACCGCCTCCACGAGGTCGAGGAACGCCTCGCACGCTGGCTCCTCATGGTCGCCGACCGCATCGGCCAGGACCACTTCTACCTCACGCAGGAGTTCCTCTCGGAGATGATCGGCAGCCGCCGCTCCACCGTCACCATCACCGCCGGAACCCTCAAACGCGCCAACCTCATCGACTACAACCGCGGCCAGATCCGCATTCTCGATCGCCCTGCCCTCGAAGACGTCGCCTGCGAGTGCTATCCCATCACCCAGCGCCTCCTCCACAGCCTGGACGGCGAGGAAGCAGCACGCACCGTCCTCGCCTAAAAAGCAGGTTCTCCGTTTGTCATCCTTCGCACAGCGGAGGACCCGCTTCTGCTTTTAGCTTGTCATCCTTCGCGCAGCGGAGGACCTGCTTCTGCTCTGTCAGCCCTAAGCCTCCTCGAAATCCCCCTTGCCCTCCTCATTGGGGATGACCTCCTTCGCCGCGGACAGCGCAAACAGCTTCACCTCTTCGAGGTCCAGCCGCGCCGCCGCGCCGTTTGAAAACGACAGCACCAGCGACGTCTCGTCCAACACATCCGCATGGACAATGCGTGCGGCTCGGAGGGACTCCCTGTCCTCATCCTTTGGAGCTTCCATGGTTCCTCGATCCCGTTTACGCGCGCCGCGTCGTCCACCGCTTCCGGCTGAAGGTTCTATGAAAACACATAGCTCCTTGCTTGCTTTGTCTGCCTGGTAACAGAGCACGCAGAAACGTTCGCGCCGGGGTGGAGCCGGTCGGCCGGACCCACCGTCCGATCTCCGTCTCCCCTCAAAAAAGGTCCACCTCCATGCCCTCGCGCGCGCTCCGCCCATCTATCCTGTCGACACCACCGGGACGCCCGGACACGGCACAGCACATGCCCCACACCATCCTCTCCCTCCAGAACGTCTCCGTCTCCCGTGGCCGCGATCCCGTCCTCCACGACATCGACCTCCGCCTCGACGCCGGCGAGCACCTCGCCATCCTCGGCCCCAACGGCTGCGGCAAATCGACCCTGCTCAAAACCATCACCGGCGAGCTCTACCCCCTCGCCGTCAGCCGCAACGGCCGCCGGAGCTCCGTCAGCATCTTCGGCCGCCCACGCTGGGATCTCGCGGAGCTTCGCCAGCGCCTCGGCGTCGTCTCCCCGGACCTCCCCGGCCAACCCACCCTCCAAACCTCCGGCATCGACGCCATCCTCACCGGCTTCTTCTCCGCCTCTACCCTCTGGCCCCACCTCGCCGTCACCGAAGGGATGCGCTCCCGCGCCGAAGACCTCCTCCACCAGGCCGGCGGGGAAGCCCTCCGCCACAAACCCGTCGGCGAAATGTCCGCCGGCGAGCAGCGCCGCATCCTCATCGCCCGCGCCCTCGCCGGCTCCCGAGCCGCCGCCCACCGCCAGCAACTCGCAGCCCAAACCCCAACCTCTGCCACCCCAGGCGAAGCCCCACCCCCACCCCCACCCTCTGTTGCGCTAAGCGAAGCGCAAACCCCACCCCCGCAGGACCTGCATCCTGACCCACCCCAACACCCCCTCGCCCTGAGCGCAGCGCAAACCGCGCCCCGGCAGGACCTGCATCCTGACCCACCCCCACCCCTGAGCGAAGCGCAAAGCGCGCGGCCGCAGGACTTCCATCCTGACCCACCCCCACCCACCGAGTTGCTCCTCCTCGACGAACCCTCCAACGCCCTCGACCTCTCCGCCCAGCGCGACCTCCGCAACCTCCTCCGCGATCTTGCCCGGCAGGGAACCACCATCCTCCTCATCACCCACCACACCGCCGACATCATCCCCGAGATCGACCGCATCCTCCTCATGGGCAGCGGCCGCATCATCGCCGACGGGCCCAAGCGCGACCTCCTCACCGCCCCGGCCCTCTCCAGCCTCTTCCGCACCGACATCACCCTCACCGAACGCGACGGCTTCTTCCACGCCTGGTGACCAACGGGCGCCCGCCCGCCCGTCACCGCCGCAATTGACCCAAAGGGTACAGGGCACCTGCTTCTGAGATAGGTCCGGGCTTCAGCCCGGACATCCAGCGCCCGGGCACCTGTTCCTGAGATAGGTCCGGGCTTCAGCCCGGACACCCGCAACCGGCAGTAAGGGGCTTCAGCCCCCGGACATGATCTCTTGCGACCACCACCGTTGCATACCAAGGGCTAACTCGCCCTGGGGACGAGGAAAGCGGCGCATCCGTGGCGCAATCACCCCCTCCCATCCGATATCCTGGTACAAGCAGGTCAGGCAGGAACTTCGACTCCCGTTCCTGGCCGCCCGTATCTAACCTCAATGGTTTGAAGACTTTGCCTATAAACTCTTCACCTTGAAGACTTTGCACAGTACCCCCCACACCAAGTGCTCTATTTCGAAGACTTTACAGATCAGGTAGGGGGGAGGGGTACCCTCTACCGCATCGGCCTCACCGTTCCCGTCTGCAGCTTCACCAGCTCCGGCGCCGCGATCCTGGACGGCCCCAGAACCGCGATCCGCGGCAGCTCGCCAAGCACCATCGCCACCTCGTCGCAGGCATACAGCCGAGGGCACGTCTGGCAGTCCTTATAGATCTTGTCCGGCAGCAGCGTCCGGTCCTCCACCCGAAACCCGAAGTGCGTAAAGAACTCCGGGATCCGCGTAAACAGGCTCACACACGTCACCCCCTGCTCCTCCGCTTCCGCCAGCAGCGCCCGCAGCAGCTCTCCCCCAGCCCCCCGCCCCTTAGCCTCCGCTCTCACCACAATCGACCGCACCTCCGACAGATGCGGTCCATACAGGTGAAGCGCCCCACACCCCAGGAACTCCCCATCCACCCCCTCCGCCACCGCGAAGTCCCGCACATTCTCACAAATCTCCGCGTAGTTTCTCCGCAGCAGCGTCCCGTCATGCGACAGTGAGTTGACCAGCTCGAAGATGCGCGTCGCATCCTGCAGCTTGGCCTTGCGCACCCGCACCGCCGGCCGATGCTGCCGCTCGGCGCCCTGCACCTCCGCCGCCGTACCGGCAATCGCCCTACTCCCCATCCACCTGCTCCGCCCGCCGCGGGAACCGCTCCCGCGCCGCCCGCAAAGCCCCCGCCACCCGGTGCCGAGCCGTCCCCCCCACCACATCATGGCAATCGATGGTAGCCGCGAGCGAGATCGCCTCGAAAAAGTCCTCGCCAAACTCCTCCCCGAACTGGTGTAGATCCTCGAGCGTGAGTCCATTCAGTTCCACACCACGGTCCATCGCAAACCGTACCGCGTTGCCGATCTTCTCATGCGCAGTCCGAAACGGAACACCCCTGTGCACCAGGTAAGTCGCCGCCGCCATCGCATTCAAATATCCGCTGGATGCTGCCTCCTCCATCCGTGTCCAGCGAAACTCCAGCGCTGAGGTGAAGGGCGTCATCAACCGCAGCATCCCAAGCAGCGTGTCCGAAACGTCAAACACTGCCTCCTGTGTCTCCTGCAAATCTTTGTTGTATGCCAGAGGCAAACCCTTAAGCACCACCCCTAAGGTTATAGCTCCTCCAAGAAGCCGACCCGACTTACCCCGTACCAACTCTGTCAGATCAGGGTTCTTCTTCTGAGGCATAGCGCTTGAGCCTGTCGAGAAGCTTTCCGGTAATTCTACAAATCCAAACTCCGCTGTCGAATACAGAGTGATTTCCTCGGCAAAGCGCGACAGGTGTAAGCCAACCTGTGACGCGACCTGAACGAACTCCAAAACGAAGTCCCGATCACTCGTAGCGTCCATGCTGTTGGGCGTCGGTCCATCGAACCCGAGCGCTCTGGCGGATATCGTCCGGTCGAGCGCCAGCGTGGCTCCAGCGACGGCGCCCGAACCCAGCGGACACCGGTTCATCCGTATACGGCAATCTGCCAATCGTGACAAGTCACGCTCCACCATGCTTACATACGCGAGCATCCAGTGCGCTACAAGCACCGGCTCCGCCCGTTGCAGGTGTGTGTAAGACGGCATCACCGCTTCACCTGCGGCCTCTGCTCTGTCAAGTAGCGCTGAAACCCAGTGCTCTAGCAGTTCAACCAAACGTTCGATCACGTCGCGGACGTACAACCGAAGGTCAGTGGCAACCTGCTCGTTTCGCGATCGCCCGGTGTGCAACTTGAGGGCCAGCTTACCGATGACCCGTGTTAGCTCGAGCTCTACGAAATGATGGATGTCCTCCGCTTCTGGATGTCCGCTGACAATTGCTGCTCCATTCCCAAGCCCCTTCCGCACCTCCTGCAAGCCTCGTTCGATCTCCCGAAGTTCCGCCATGCTCAGGATTCCAGCCGCTTGCAACCTTTCAGCGTGGGCTGAACTCGCCAGGACCTCTTGGGGCAAAAGCCTCCAGTCAAATGGAAAGGAACGCTGCCATTGCTCGAATGTTGAATCCAGCGATTCACGAAATCGGCCCGACCACATCTTCACCGGGGAACCTCGATCTTGTGGAGCAGGCGTGCTCGGGTTCTAGCAGGCAACCCAAGTATCTTGATAAAGCCGGCAGCATCCTTTTGGTCGTAGGTCTCGCCCATGGTGAACGAGGAAAGATCGCTCGAGTACAGAGAGAACTCACTGCGACGGCTCACCACCGCTATGTTCCCTTTATATAAAGAGAGCTTTATCGACCCTGTGACACTGGCCTGGGTGGAGTTGACAAAGGCATCGAGTGACTCTCGCAGGGGTGTAAACCAAAGGCCGAAGTACACGAGTTCAGCGTATCTCAACGCGACAGCTTCCTTGAAGTGTGACAGGTCTCGATCAAGGGTTAGGGCTTCGAGTTCACGCTGTGCTGAAAGAATCAGTGTGCCTCCAGGGGTCTCGTAGCAACCCCGGCTCTTCATTCCGACAAAGCGATTCTCAACCAGGTCGATACGACCGATCGCGTTTCGCGCTCCGATCGTGTTCAGCAGTTCAACGAGTTGAACCGGCTCGAGACGTTGCCCATTTACCGATACTGGAGTTCCGCGTTCGAAGCCAATCTCAACGGACTCCTCGTAATCAGGCGCGTCTTGAGGAGACAGAGTCATGGTCCACGTAGTCGGCAAAGGAGCATTTCCGGTCGACTCCAACTCTCCACCTTCGTGAGAGACGTGCCACAGGTTGCGGTCGCGCGAATGTATTTTGGTTCGGCTCGCCTCAACCTGAATACCGTGCGCTTCAGCGTAATCCAAACAGTCTTCGCGGGACTTCAAGGTCCACTCTCTCCACGGTGCAATCACCTTCAGGTCAGGGGCGAGTGCCTGAAAGCAGTGCTCGAACCGCACCTGATCATTACCTTTGCCGGTGCACCCGTGAGCTAAAAAGGTTGCACCCTCTTCTAAAGCGACCTCCACCTGGTGCTTCGCAATGACGGGGCGAGCAATCGACGTCCCAAGCAGATATTTGTGCTCGTACACGGCCCCGGCGCGGACCGTGGGAAACACGTAATCCGTAAGAAATTCGTGACGGAGGTCACGGACGACCGCCTTCTTCGCACCGGTAGCATACGCCTTTTTGACGACAGCATCGATGTCATCTCCTTGCCCCACGTCCGCGATAAAGGCGATCACGTCCAAGCCATGATTTTCGTTGAGCCAGGGAATAATGATCGAAGTATCAAGACCACCCGAATATGCGAGGACAACCTTTTCTGCCATGAGTTGATCTCCGTTGAGGCTTGCGTTTCGTTTCACAGGGATCTGCGCTGCTGCTGAGTTCGGCTGCGGCTGTTCAAGACTCTACGGGCTCCGCCCAGAAGCATCAGGAGAATCGCCTTTTGGGCGTGCATCCGGTTCTCTGCTTGATCGAAGACGACCGCCTGCGGCCCGTCCAAAACGGCGTCCGTGACCTCCGCGTTGCGGTGTGCGGGGAGGCAGTGCATGAAGACCGCATCCGCTTCGGCGCGGCTCATCAAGTCTTGATTTACCTGGTAGGGCTTGAAGATCGGTGCTCGCTTCGTCGCCTCATGCTCGAAGCCCATGCTGGTACAAACGTCCGTGTAGATCGCGTGCGCTCCTTCTACAGCCTTCATCGGATCGTGGTGCAGGGTGATACTGCCGCCTGTAGCCTCGCCAATTTCTATTGCTTTGTGAACGATCTCGAGCTTTGGGCCATATCCCTTCGGTGTACCGACGCTGCAGTGGCAGCCAAGTTGTACGGCGGTGAGCATAAGTGAGTGGCAGACGTTGTTGCCATCTCCAACATAGGCGAAGCGGAGCCCGTCAGCAGATCCAAAATGCTCTTCCAGGGTGAAGAAGTCGGCAATAGCCTGACATGGATGTTCGAGATCAGAGAGCGCATTGATTACCGGGATGCGAGAGGACGCCGCCATCTCTGTGATGGTGCTGTGAGAGTAGGTCCGCAGCACCATCACGCTCATCCAGCGATCGACATTGCGCGCCATGTCGGGGATCGACTCCCTCTCTCCCAGGGGCGATTGAGTTTGATCCACAAAGATCGCGTTCCCACCGAGGGTATTGATGGCTGCCTCAAACGTTAGCCTGGTACGCAGCGAGGCCTTCTCGAAAAAAAGCACCATCTGCTTCGCGTCAAGCGCATCCCTAAAGTCCTTCGGGTGTGTTTTTACGGCATGAGTGAGTTCCATCAGAGCCGCCATCTCCTGCACGGAAAGATCTGCGATCGAGCACAGGTCACGACCGTGAAGACGCTTGCAGGCTTCACTGAAGGCTATGTCCGACTGGAGTCCTAGCTGCGACACGGGCCGAGTAGCCACGAGATCTGCTGCCTCCGAGTTCGATGTTGAACTACTCATGAAACTCTCCTTGAAAACCGGGTGTTGCAATACCGACAGACAGCCCGTGTAGAACTGCGTCCAAGGTCGCCACCGCATGATCGACGTGCTTGTTCTCTAAAATGTAAGGCGGCAAAAAACGCAATACGGTTTCACTGGTGCGGTTCAGGATGATTTGATGCTCCATCATCGCGGAACTGACCTCTCGCGCAATCTCAGGGGAGGAGAGTTCCACGCCCAACATGAGGCCCAGACCTCGAACCTCCACGATGTGCCTGTGTCGGCGTGACAGAGCCACAAGGCAGTCTCGGAAGTACTGGCCGACCTGTGTGACATTTTCAAGAAGTCCATCTCGCTCAATGCAGTTGATGACCGCGCTCGCAACCGCGCACGCAAGAGGTCCGCCGCCAAACGTGGTGCCGTGCATCCCCGGCGTAAATGCGCGTGCGACCTCATCCGTGCACAGCATGGCTCCAGCGGGTAGTCCGCCAGCGAGCGGTTTGGCGACGGTCGTGACATCCGGGAGGACATCGTAGTGCTGGTAAGCGAACCACTTTCCTGTCCTGCCAAAGCCACTCTGGATCTCATCGGCGATGAGCAGAGCACCCGTTGAACTCGCGAGCTTTCTCGCCACCTTGAAGAACTCACTGGAAACGGGATGGATTCCGCCTTCCCCCTGGACAGGCTCGATGCAAATAGCACAGACCTCATCAGTAAACTGCTGTTCGAGATCAGTAACATCATTGAAGCGAACGAAGCTGACGTCCGGCATGACGGGCGCGAAGGGCTCGCGATACTTCTCTTTGTGCGTCGTAGCGACTGAGCCCATCGTGCGTCCGTGAAAGCTATGTTCCAACGCAAGGAAACGAGTGCCGATGGTTTGACCCGCCGCTCGTAAGCGACCTGCGTGGGCCCGTGCGATTTTGAGAGCAGCTTCCCAAGCCTCTGTCCCGCTGTTGCAGAGAAAGACTCGATCCAAGCCGCTTATCACCGAGAGTTGTAGCGCTAAATGTGCGGTTCCAGGGTGGTAGAAAAGATTGGAAGTATGGAGAAGTCTCTTACTCTGGTCGGCGATCGCCGACTCGATCGCGGGATGTCCGTAGCCAAGCGCTGAGACACCGATGCCACTGAGCAGGTCGAGATACTCGAGCCCGTTCTCATCCTGCAGGTAGACACCGTGCCCTCCCACGAATAGCTTTGGGATCCGGTCGTATGTCTGGACTAGAAGTTTGCGTTCCGCAGCCTCAACCGTCTCGAACTTCATGCGACCATCACCTCAGTTCCTTGAGTAACCCTTGATGTGCAGAGGTCTGAAAGAGATCCGACCGATTCCGCAGGTAAGATACGTACGCGTTTGACACCATGTGTGAGAGCTTCGCGGCACGCGGTAAGCTTCGGCAACATACCTCCGAACACGATTTGTTGCTGCTCCAGAACCGGGATCTGCGGTAGAGTAAGCCACCGCATCACATTTCCGTCGGCTCCTTTGACGCCCGGAACGTCTGTGAGAAAAATCAGGTTCTCCGCTCCGGTACCGATCGCGCACGCCGCGGCCATCTCGTCGGCGTTGATGTTGTAATACTCGCCGTCAAATCCCAAAGCTATCGAGGAGATCACCGGAACAGCATTCATTGTCCAGATTGCCTCTAGCCAGCGGGGGTCCATCGCGGCGATCTCGCCTACAAACCCCAGGTCGGGCACAGTTCTTTTCTTCCGAGCGCGAAAGACATGCCCGTCACCCCCGGACAGACCTACCGCGGCTTGACCGTGCGATCCGATGGCAGCGACAAGCGATTTGTTCACGCGGCCTGCGAGAACCATCAACGCGGCATCACGCGTTTCCGCATCGGTGACGCGCAGCCCCGAGATGAACTGACTCGTCTTCCCCATTTGCGCCAGAGTTTGTGTGAGTTGAGCGCCACCTCCATGGACCACAGCCACAAGATTGCCGTCGCGAACGAGTTCAGCAATCGCTCGTCCACACGTGTGAAGAAGTGCCTTGTTCTCGATGGTCGCTCCGCCGAGTTTGACGACAAACTTCAAAGCAGACCCTCCGGCTCGTTCCATCCGCACATAAGATTTAGGTTCTGAACTGCCTGACCCGCGGCGCCCTTGAGAAGGTTATCGAGACAGGCGACCAGCACGACACGATCTCCGTCGTTGTCTACAACAAGGCCAAGATCGCAAAAGTTGGTATGTACGACATGCTGGATCTGCGGAAGTGTGCCCGCTTCCCTGACACGAACGAAAGGGCAGCCACGATAGAAACTGCGCATATCGTCTACAACAGCCGACGCGTCAGAAGGCTGCTTTAACCAGAAATAGATTGTGGAAAGGATTCCGCGTGGAATGGGTAAGAGGTGTGGCGTGAACTGAATCTGCTTCTCTGAAAGACAGAGCTGTTCCAGGAGCTCTCCGGTGTGCCGGTGACCGAAAACGGAGTACGCGGACAAGTTGTCGGCAGCGTACATGAAGTGGGTGGAGACGGTGGGAGTCTTTCCTGCCCCGCTCACACCCGATTTTGCATCGCAGACGATCCCGCGATCGAGATCAAGCAGACCCGCACGCACGAGTGGAGCCAGGGCCAAGATGACCGATGTCGCATAGCAACCTGGGTTGGCTACCAAACGTGCACTCAAAATCGCATCTCTATGCAGCTCGGGAAGACCGTATACAGCTTCCTCCAGAAGCGCCTTGGTCTTAACGAGGTCTTCATCGTGAAGTTTGTACACCGAGGCATTTTCCGGCTCCCGTAGCCTCCAGGCACCGCTCAGGTCAATCACTCGCATACCACGTTCGAGCGCCTTTGGAGCCCAGGCACGAGATGTCTCGTGCGGCGTCGCGAGCAAGAGCACATTGACACGCTCTTGCTCCAACAGCTTCCAGTCAAATGGAAAGGCCTTGATCGAAGGATCCGCAGTCAGCATAGGGTGAAGTTCGGAGAGTCTAACGGGAGCGCTCTCTTCGGCACCGCGTCCGAGAAAAAGCGCCTCCCGTGCAGCTTCACGAGGGTGACGCATCAAGAGCCGTGCAAGCTCGCCTCCAGCGTATCCGCCCACGCCTGCCACTGCGATCCGCGGTTCGATGCGTGACGAGGAGATGACTGGCCCAGGAGCCATCGTGCTCTCGTCCGGAATCCTAACCAAGATAACCCTCGATCCTGGACTTGATGATTCCACCCTGCTTCTCATCTGGACAGATGATCAGAACTGTGTCGTCGCCCGCGATCGTTCCGACGACCTCAGGCCAGTCTTCATAGTCAATACTTGCAGCAACAGGCTGTGCGCTTCCCGTGGCGGTTACAAGCACCAGGAGATTTAACGCCTGTCGGACCTCAAGGCCGAAGCCCTCCAAGACCTGCCGAATACCTGGACCTTCGTCTTCCTCCGCATCGCCGGATCCAGGCAGAAGATACCCTGAGGAGCCCTTAACAAGTTGCAGTTCACGGATGTCTCGCGATAGTGTGGCCTGGGTGACGTGAAATCCGCGCGTGCCAAGCTTTCTTCGGAGATCCTCCTGGCTGGTAATGGGAGCTATTGCCAACAGATCTCGAATCGCCAAATGTCGTTGCTGCTTCAAGATTCTGTTCCTTCGAAGGAAAGAAGATTACGGACGACAACCCGCGCCGTGGCTAGTATAAGTATACATTCAAACGTATAAATACTCACTGCTAACTAATGCAGGACGTGTTAATAGTGGCCGGTTGAACAGTATAGTGACCTATGGACTCACGCTTGATATCGCTTGGAATCGGGGAGAACCCCGGAATATCCGCGGCTCGGAAGACGCTTGTCGACGAGCGGTTCGACCACGACTCCTGCGGCGTAGGCTTTGTCGCGTCGGTCTCGTCAGAAGCAGCTTCGCATGAGCTACTACGCTCTACCCTAGTCGCGTTGAGCAGACTCGCCCATCGAGGCGCGATAGCGGCAGATGGCAAAAGTAGTGACGGCGTAGGTGTGATGACCGGGATTCCTCGCTCCTTCTTCGCGGTCGAGCTTGAGAAAATAACCGGTCAGCGTCTCGCGTCGGGTCAGATGCTTGGCGTTGGAATGCTATTCCTGCCTCCCCAGGAGCAGCGGGCCGAAGCCGCTTTGGAGCGGTGCCTCTTGGCTCACGATTTTGCGCCTTTGTGCTGGAGAGATGTGCCAGTCCGAGTCGAGGTTCTGGGTGAGATCGCCTTGAGTACCATGCCTAGAATCCTCCAGGTGCTGATCAGCGACCGTCGCGAGAGCGAATCGACTACTCGTGAGAGACGACTCTACCTCGCGCGAAAGCAGTTCGAACAGATGCACCAGCGTCAGGAAACGACTGGATACATCTGTTCCCTTTCCACCAAGACCCTCGTCTACAAGGCGATGTGCTCGGGGTCGTTGTTGCCCAGTTTCTACCCCGACCTCAACTCACCGGACTATGTGACGAACTTCGCGATCTTTCATCAGAGGTATGCAACTAATACACTTCCAGCCTGGCACAGAGCGCAACCAGGACGATCGCTCGCGCACAATGGAGAGATCAACACCGTTTGGGGGAACAGAGCTCGTATGGCGGCACGGGAAGCGACGTTGCCGGTCGAGTGCAAACCGATACTGACGGTGGGAGGAACCGATTCGACGAGCTTAGACGAAACCATTGAGCTCATTTCCAGAAACGGAAGAACACTTCCAGAGGCTGTACGCATGCTGCTTCCGCCGCCTTTGGAACAAAGACCCGATTCTCCCTTTCTTCGGTATCATCTGGATTGCGCTGAGCCGTGGGACGGACCTGCCGCAATCTCCTTTAGCGATGGAAGCGTGGTTGGTGCAGCGCTGGATCGCAACGGTCTACGTCCTTGCCGGTTTGTCATTACGGCGGGCGGTTTGGTCGTCGCAGGATCGGAAGCGGGCCTTGTCGATATTGATCCAGAGGAGATTGTTCACAGTGGCAGACTTGGGCCTGGGCAGATGCTTCTGGTCGATCTGGAGTCGAAGGCGATCTCGGAAGATGCGGATCTATGGAAGCTCTTCGATGCAAATGCGGGGTACGCACGTTTCTTAGAGGAATCGCCTCTCCCTGCCGTGCCAGACCGTACGGAGTCATCGCGGGAAGAAATCCTCTCCAAGCAGAAGGGTTTTGGCTATACCCGCGAAGACGTGAACATGATCCTTCAACCGATGGCGAAGGACGGCAAAGACTCTGTGTGGTCCATGGGCGACGACACACCGCTAGCCTTTCTAGCGAGGGCACCCAGGCCTGTGTACGCCTACTTCCGACAAAGGTTCGCGCAGGTAACAAACCCTGCGATCGATCCACTACGGGAGGCATGTGTTGTATCACTGCACACCCGACTCGGCCCGTGGCCCCATCTTCTCGACAAGGATGCGCCACTTCCGGGTCTTTCACTTCCATCCCCGTTCCTGCAACTCGGCCAAGTCGAGGCTCTGCGGAAGGGCGTCTACCCACTCGCCGAAGATCTGGCCTTTGCTGAACTTAACTGCACCTTTGCTGAAGGCACATCGCTCGAGCGAGCTCTTGACGGCCTGTGCTCGCGGGCGATCGAGTTCGTACGAACTGGGGCGAAGATACTTCTCCTTTCCGATCGGCTCGCGAGTGCGGATCAGGTACCCGTACCGATGGCGATGGCCACCGGAGCAGTGCACCAGGCCTTGGTGGCCGCCAGCTTGCGGACGCTTACAGGACTAGCTGTGGAAGCGGGAGACTGCCGTGACATCCACCATGCTGCCGTCCTAATTGGCTACGGAGCCGGTGTCGTGTGTCCGTGGTTGGCGCTTGAGACCGCCAGGCTGTCCAATCCAGTGGATCCCGACCTGAGCGAGGCAAAGATGTTGAAAGCCCTGGATGCGGGGCTTGCAAAAGTCATGTCAAAAATGGGAATTTCCGTCGTTGACAGCTATCGGGGAGCCCATCTGTTAGATAGCCTTGGACTGCACAGAAGCATTGTCGATCGATGCTTTCCTGGAACACCTGCGCCTTTGTCCGGTATTGGCTTTGCCGAGGTGGAGAGGCACCTGCGGCAGAGTTGGGGCCCCTCCACAGACAATCATGCGGCAGAGCTCCCCGATTATGGCTGGGTCCGCTTTCGCAAAACCGAGTTGGCAGAGCCGCACCTGTGGCAACCGTCGACGGTGAAGGCGCTCCAGTCAGTTGTTGGCAGTGCCCGAGGTGTCCCCCTCTCGATCAATCAGGCGGAGAGTTTCCGCATCTACACGGACGGTTCGGAACGGCGTGACGCCGCAACCCTACGTGATCTCCTCGAAATTCGTTCGACAGCAGACGAGATACCGGTTGAGGAGGTTGAATCAGCATCGTGCCTATGCAGCCGTTTCGTCGCGAGTGCAATGTCGCTTGGCTCTTTGAGTCCAGAGGCTCATCAGACAATCACGGCGGCGATGAACCTGCTCGGAGGTCGCTCTAACACTGGCGAAGGCGGAGAGGACTCCATCGTCTACCGATCAGGGACTAACCTCCTTGTAAAAGCACCGCAAGGTATGCGGTCGGATCGCTCCGGCGGTGGGACAACCGTTGCGGAAGCTCCGGTACAAACCATAAAGGTCCAGACCTCACTTAACAACAAGATTAAACAGGTTGCCTCCGGGCGCTTCGGCGTAACTGCGGAGTACCTTGCCCATGCAGACGAGATCGAGATCAAGGTCGCTCAAGGCGCGAAGCCGGGCGAGGGTGGTCAGCTTCCCGGATACAAAGTAAGTGGCCTGATCGCCCGATTACGCCATGCGCAGCCGGGTGTCACTCTGATCTCTCCGCCACCACACCACGACATCTACTCCATCGAGGATCTTGCACAACTCATTTACGACTTGAAGCGGGTCAATCCGGCGGCGGCAGTTGGCGTGAAGCTGGTATCGAGTTGTGGTGTTGGCACCGTTGCGGCCGGTGTCGCAAAGGCCTATGCGGACTTTATCGTGATCGCCGGGAACACGGGCGGAACGGGAGCCGCAGCGCTCTCGAGCATAAAGTATGCGGGCAATCCCTGGGAGCTTGGTTTGGCTGAAGCACAGCAGGTGCTTCGCAGGAACGGTATGCGGGGCAGGGTGCGGTTACGCACGGACGGGGGTCTCGCCACGGCGCGCGACGTGTTCATTGCAGCCCTCCTGGGTGCGGATGAGTACGCCTTTGGGACTGCCGTGCTTGTGGCGATCGGATGTGATATGGCACGTCAGTGTCATCTCAATACATGCCCCACGGGAATCGCGACTCAGAAGCCAGAACTTCGGGCCAAGTTCCGCGGCCGGCCCGAACACATAGTAGCCTTCTTCACACAGCTGGCCAACGAGCTTCGCACCTTGCTGGCCCGGTATGGCTTTGCCACCCTTGAAGCGGCAATTGGAAGAACGGATCTACTGGAGCAGGTTCGCTTCGACGGGAGCCTGGATTTGGAGGCGATGCTTGATCGCGAACAGACCGGGCCTGCCTCCTGGCAGGGTCGGAAGAACAATCAGCCGCAGGTTGAACCGGCCTTGGATGAGTCCTGGGTAGCACCTGTACTGGCCGCAGTTGATGCAGGTGTTCCCTTCGAAGTGACGTCTTGCATCGCGAACAAGGATCGCGCTGTCGGTGCTCGTCTCGCTGGAGAGCTGGCTGTCAGGCGTGCGCAGAGCTTCTCGCCATCCGACATCACGATCAACCTGAGAGGAACAGCTGGGCAATCCTTCGGTGCGTTCGCCGTAGAAGGTATGAGGCTGATCCTTGATGGTTGCGCCAACGATTTTGTCGGAAAGGGGCTCTCGGGTGGAAAGCTGGTGCTTCGAGCTGTTGGCAGGGCCGCGCGGGAGAGCAGCCGCCACGTGATCCTGGGCAACGTCGCTCTATATGGTGCGACTTCCGGATACCTGTACGCCGCAGGTCGCGCAGGCGAGCGATTCGCCGTACGAAACTCGGGTGCCCAGACTGTCATCGAAGGAGCCGGGGACCACGCCTGTGAGTACATGACCGGAGGAACGGTCATCATCCTCGGGACCGTAGGTTCTAACTTCGGCGCGGGAATGACCGGAGGTCGCGCCTGGGTTCGTGACGAGGAAAGCTCTTTTGTGACGGATGGTCGATTCCATCCTGATTTCGTTACAGTCGCCCGGTTCGGAGATGTAGATCTAGAGGAGCAGACAACGTTGAAGAGCATGATCGAAGCACACGCTACAGAGACATCGAGCAGCCTGGCGCATGAGTTGTTACGGGGTTGGTCGAGCGCAGCAGAGTCTTTCGTGTTCCTCACCCCCAAGTCACAGAACTGACAGAACCTCTAACTCTCTTCGGTGAAACGCGCTCATGGAAGATGCCAAACAGCTCATCAGCGAAACGCCTTGGCAAATGAAGATAGATTCTTTACAGTGTCGGCAATGGACGTTTCCGGCAAGAGGCTGTACTGAAGCGCAGAGGGGGCACTGACGGAGAAGGTGTACGACGTCCCGCGGGATCGGCACCCTCGTCTGGCGGCGGAGACAAATACCAGCGCATTCTCGATGCAGCCGTTGAAGTAATTGCGGAAAATGGGTACTTTGGATCTCCGGTCAGCGCAATCGCAGCACGAGCGGGCGTTGCTGATGGAACAATCTATCTGTATTTCAAGAGCAAGGATGACGTCCTTCGCACCGCGATCGATTCAGTATTCGACCGCTTCCATCATCAGGTGGAAGAAGAGTTCCGGACACGGTCTGATCCGCGAGAACAGCTGGAATACATCGCTCGCGTTCATCTGGAGAGCAACTCCGTGAATCGCAGTATGGCTATCATTATGCAAACAGAGATGCGCCAGAGCGCTCGCTTTATCGCTGAGTTCTCCCATCATCATCTCGTCAGGTACATCCAGCTCGTGAGGGAAGTCATTCGAAGAGGACAGCAAATGGGCCTCTTCCGGCGAGATGTTTCAGATGGCGTGGTGGCACACTGTATGTTCGGTGCCATCGACGAGCTTCTTAGCTCCGCTGTCTTTACCGGGCGAATATATGACGCGCGGACGACTGCGACGCAAGTGGTTGATGTGCTCTTAAATGGAATTACGACGGGGATGCGCAATGTTTGACCTGAAGACAATGAGCGATGTGTTCGCGTATGCAACCAAGCGCGGATCTCACGAGGTTATGCTGTGGCAGAACGGCGGCGTGTGGCAGCCAATCACCTCTAAAGAACTCTACGGGAAAGTGAGAGCGCTTACTTTTGTGCTCCAAAGATGGGAGCTTCGAAAAGGGGATCGAGTCGCGATTCTTTCTGAGAATCGCTGGGAATGGCCGGTTTGTGATTTTGCGATACTTGCTTTCGGGGGAGTAGACGTTCCCTTGTATGCGACTCTAACTCCGGATCAGGTGGGTTACATGTTACGTGATTCCGGAGCGAAGGTCGCAATTCTCTCAACCGCAGAGCAGTACCAAAAGCTATTGGCCGCTGGAGAGATACCTTCACTTGAGCACGTCGTGCTAATGGACGACCACGAGTTCGAGGGGGTAGAAAACTTGACCAGCTTGCTGGCAATGTCAAAAAGTATGGAGCAGCCAGATCAAGACTTTGAAGCTCTTCTCGGGTCTCTGGCACCCGATGAATTGGCAACGATCATCTACACCTCGGGAACAACCGGTGAGCCTAAAGGTGTCATGCTCACACATGGCAATCTCACCAGCAACATCAACGTTTCGACGGGGAAGTTGGGCTTCACCGATCAAGACACCAGCATCTCTTTCTTGCCTCTCTCACACATCACGGCGCGGCACGTCGACTACGCCTTGATGTGCCATGGAGCCAAGTTGGCATACTGTCCCCGCTTTGACCTTTTGCCGGACGCGATAAAAGCGGTTCAACCGACAATCTTCGTAGCCGTTCCACGCGTATACGAGAAGATTCGACAAGTCGTCGAAGCGAGGTCCTCCAATTCAACTCTCAAAAGTAAACTGCTCGCCGGTGCTCTTTCGACAGGACGCAAGTACCGCAATACAGTTCTTGCCGGACGAATCCCCACATCCATCGCGTGGAGAGTAGCGAATAAATTGGTCTTTTCTAAAATTAGGGAGGCCTTCGGAGGTCGCGTAAAGATATTCAACTCTGGCGGTGCACCGCTCGGCATGGATACCGCAGGTTGGTTTGCTGATGTCGGCATTCGTATCTTCGAAGGTTATGGTCTTACCGAGACCTCTCCGGTGATCGCTGTCAACTATCCGGATGCTCATAAAATCGGCAGTGTTGGGAAGCCGCTTCCGAATGTAGACGTGCGTTTCGCCGCGGATGGGGAGCTAGAGGTGCGGGGTCCGGCTGTCTTTCATGGCTACTGGAAAAAAGAGAAGGAGACATCGGAGGCGTTCACCGAAGATGCTTGGTTCAAGACAGGAGATGTTGGCAAATTCGACGACCAGAACTTTCTTTTTATCACTGACCGGAAGAAGGAACTTCTCAAGACGAGCGGCGGGAAGTTGATCGCGCCACAGCCTATTGAGAATAGGTTGAAGGCGAGTAGCCTTGTTGCACAAGCCGCCATCGTCGGGGATAAACATAAGTTCGTGTGTGTCCTAATTTCTCCAAACTTCGCCGTTCTGGAGCAGTGGGCGAAGGCTCACGACATTGTCTCAGCAGGTCGAGATTCGCTAATCGAGAACTCACGTGTCGTAGAGAAATATCAGGAGATCGTCAACCAAGTAAACCTCCAACTCGCGAAATATGAGAGTTTGAAGCGCTTTCGGCTGGTTGCAGATGATTGGACGGTGGAGCAAGGAGAGTTAACACCGAGCATGAAACTAAAACGTCGCGTAATCGAAAGCAAATATGCGCAGGAGATTGCCAGCTTTTACGCCGATGAAGCTAGTGCACGGGCCTGAAATCAACTTTAATGGCAGACTCGCCACTTTGCTTGGAAGAATCGCTGGCTGCCTTTCACCGTGCTGATGCAGGAGCATCTTCGGTTGCAAAAGTTCATCGCGCAAAAGCGTATTATTCTCTTGAAAAGAGGAGTTGGAAAATGCGTGTTGGAATGCTAACGGGTGGGGGAGACTGCCCGGGACTGAATGCGGTTATCAGAGCGGCAGTACGCAAGGGCATCCTGCACTTTGGGGACGAGTTCGTGGGCTTTACGGAGGGGTGGAGGGGCGTGCTTGACGACGCGACGATGCCGCTTGACCTTGAGACCACTTCGGGAATCCTGCACCGTGGCGGAACGATCCTACGGTCTTCTCGGACCAACGTGAAAAAAATCGAGGGAGGCTTGGAGCGTTGTGCGGAGGTGATCGCGAAGCATCGGCTGGATGCTCTGATCGCGATGGGTGGAGATGATACGCAGTCGATCAGCCTGGCGTTGTCGGAGCGTGGCGTGCGGTGTGTAGGTGTGCCGAAGACGATCGACAACGATCTGAGTGGGACGGATGCCTGCTTCGGGTTTGACACAGCGGTGAGTATTGCAACCGAGGCCGTCGATAGGCTCCATTCGACGGCGGAGGCGCACAATCGGGTGATTGTGGTTGAGGTGATGGGCCGGGATGCGGGTTGGATCGCGCTGACGACGGGGATTGCGGGCGGTGCGGATGCGATTCTGGTTCCCGAGCGGCCGATCGACATTGAAGAGGTTTGCCGGTTGGTCACGTACCGGCGGGAGCACGGGAAGAAGTTTTCGATTGTGGTGGTGGCGGAGGGGGCTAAGATGCTGGACGCCGGGCAGACCTCGGTGGGTACGGCGACCGACTCGTTCGGGCATGTGCGTCTGAGCGGCATTGGGCAGGTGCTGGCGGAGGAGATCGAGAGCCGCACCGGGTACGAAACCCGGAGTGTGAACCTGGGGCATACGCAGCGCGGAGGGACGCCGACGGCGTATGACCGGATGCTGGCGACGCGGTACGGTTCGGCGGCGATCGACCTGGTGCATGCGGGGCGATTCGGGCGGTTGGTGGTGCTGCGCGGGACGGAAATTTCTGACATCCCGATCGCTGATGCCATTGCGAAGACGCGCACCGTGAGCGAGGACCTCTTGTCCCTGATCGAGGGGCTGCAGCCGTTGCATCAAGGGCAACTGGTGTGATTGTTGTTGTTTCCTTTCCGGAAACGGGGTAAAAGGATGGTGGGGACGCGGCGCAGGCTTCGTCCACCTACCTGAGGAGAGATCATGACCGGCGCTGCGCAGGGTGTGTTGCGGGAGGTTTTGGACATCCGCCAGGCTTCGGAGTACCTCGGCATTAGCGGGGACACCCTGTATCGCTATGCGTCCGAGGGTTTTGTGCCGGCGTTCAAGCTGGGGAACCGGTGGCGCTTCCGGAAAAGCCTTCTGGACTCGTGGATGGATGAGAAGTCCGGGGTGAGGAAGCCGGCGCAGGTTGCTGTCATGCCGCGCCAGAAGAAGCCGATTGCGCGGGCTCGTTAGTACCTTCCCCACCCTCTAAATCCAAAAAGTAAACATACAGCTGACGCACCGAGGATACGGGTCGCTACCCGTTAGCCTCTCTGGGTTATTCTGTTCTGACCCTACGGAGAGTGCCAAGTTGAGTTCCTGCATGCATGTTCCGACGATACGTGCAATGGAGAGGCGATGCGTCTCACACTGCTCGCCGTGATCCATGAGTTTAGTAGTGGTGGGAGGTTTGATCATCGCTTCAATATAAACGTGGAAACCGACATGGGGGCAGTCATCATTGTGACGGTTCGTTGGGGTATGTGCAGGCGTAGCGACGAGCCGCACAACTGGTCGATATCACGATCGCCGGCGGTATAGGTGTTCCGGCTGGTATCGGCATATCTGGGATCGCGACGAGGAGAACTGCGACAGGAAGAAGGAGTGTTTAGAGTTCTTCGGCACCTTTACGACGGTGGAAGAGGTTCTTGCGTGACGGATGTGAACTTTTAGACATAGTGTGAATGAGGGAAACGGGTTCAATGTCCAGACCGATCTGCAATTCGATTAGAGAATCATTCTGAGAAGAAAGAGGATGCATTCAAGATCGGCGCGAATCGCTACGGAGTGGAATTGACTGATGGACATTTTCTCGTTTTTGCAGTGGTTCACTCCTGCAACAATCAATTTGGGCTGTCGCCTACTGCGCCAGCCTTGCAATGGGCGAACTGCGAAGCGCTAGGCGGTATCCCCATATACTCTTTGCAGGGTTCGTTTGTTTTGTTTGACTTTGGTGATGGCACCGGGTCGATATGAGTTGAGCGAAGCACAGTGGCAACGGATCAAGGACACGCTTGCTGGT
>JAABUZ0100000856.1_pt1 | contig 66164 bp, 65 predicted proteins | sample 5562091 | NCBI WGS metagenome assembly JAABUZ01 (sample SAMN12813069, study PRJNA571459) | rock metagenome | isolation source: Antarctica rocks | place: Antarctica: Victoria Land, Linnaeus Terrace sud | collected 2015-12-21 | reverse complement strand
GCGTTTCCATTCGCCTGTGTCGAGGTCTTTGCGTAGCTGGCCGAGGGCGCGCTCGACAACCGTCGGCGGGAGGTCGTGCCATGGGGAGGTCGCGGCGCGTATAGCCGGATCAAGGTATGCGTCCGGTTGCGCCCAAAGGGCGGCCATGAACCCATCCTGGCAGTCGCGCGGGACCGAGAGGACTTCGACGTTCGTGCCTGGCAGCAGCTGGCGCAGGCGGTCGATGGAGGGGAAGCGAGCCGAGCGGGAAGCGGAGCGCTGAGAGGACCGGGGGCCGACTGGTAGCCGGGTCGAGCGGCGGGTAGCAGGAGAGTCGAGGGCGAGCGGATGCTCGGCGAGGTTCTTCGGGGAGCTCGACCGCGTCGAGTTCGCAAAGCCTCCAGCGAGCCAACCGCGCTGGGGACCATGGCGAGGCAGCCGACGGCGGCTGCGGGGCCGTCCCACCATCGATCTTCGCACGCCCTCTGGGGCGAGCCTTCTCGGCGGGGTAATCGGCCCTCGCAACCGGCGAGAGCCACAGACCTCAAGTTGAAGAGGCCCACATGCCCCGTTCTCGTCCCGCGCTCACCGACGAGGAGCGCGCCCGGCACCGCGAGCAAGACCGCCAGGTCGCCCAGCACGCGGCTGAGAAGCTGCGCCACGCTGAGGGATGGCAGCGGTGGTTGGCGTGCCGGCGGCACTTTCACCCCTACTCGCTCATCATCTAGAGCCGGACGAGTCGTCGAGGGGTCGGTGCGCGGGGTTTGTCGTTGGCGCATGTCGCCAACGACATGCGCTTGGCGTCTCGGTTTGTCGGGTTTGCGCGCAGCGAGGTAGGCGACGGCGGAGCGCCGGACGTGGTCGCCTTCGCCGACTGCGCGTTCGAGGTGTCCGAGGAACCTGGTCCTGCTCCGGCCTAGTGAGCGCTGAGCTGATGCTTTCGCGCAGCGTCGGCGCCAACGGGTTGGGCGCACCATCGAGCAATGCGTCGAGGCTGATGGCGCGCATCGGCGAGCGGGGGTCGACGTCGATGTGGCACTCGAGGTGGATGCGCTCGAAGCCGGCCGCCTCGGCGAGCGCCACCAGGTCGCGATCGTCGAAGTCGATCATCGCGGGTTGTGGCCGGGTCTTCGAGCTCGTCGAACGTCGCCTTGACCTTGTCTGCAAGGTCGGCGACGGCGGCGATGTCGTAGCCCCAGAAGCGGTCGGCCGGCTCGGGGAACATGAGGCGGTTGATGGGTTCAAAGAGCGAGATGCGCCCGCCGCCCCGCAGCGCGCGATGCAGGGCGGCAAACGCGCGGGCTTTGTCGGCGACGTAGATGAGCACCGAGCGGGTGGTGATCACGTCGACCGACGCGTCGGGGATCTCGGCGAGGTCCTCAGCGCGCGTCGCGACGAACCGAGCACGATCCAACACGCCGCGCGCAGCGACCGCCTGGCGGCACTGCTCCAGCAGGGCAGCGGAGATGTCGGAAAAGATCACGCTGCCGTGCGCTCCAACGCGCTCGAGAGCTTCGAGGCCGATCAGGCCGTCGCCCGTGCCGACATCGAGCAGGGTCGCCCCGTCCAGCGGCTCGGCGCAGCTGAGCACGCGGTCGCGAACCGGACCCAGGTGCCCAAGGCTGATTGAGCGCTGGCGCTCATCGCCAGCGTCACGGCGCTCGAGCAGCCAGCGTGACCAGTGGTCGGGCTCAGCACTCATGACCACAGGATCGCAGCGTTGCGGGTGACGACCGCGCTCGGGGAATTGCGCTCGCGGGCCGCCCCCGATGGTCGCACGCCTTCGGGGTGCGGTCGAGGGCGTCGATGGCCCGCGTCGGGCGGGCCCGGACGCCAGGAGGCGACGATGACCGCGAAGCACAAGCTCAGCGACGAGGAGCGTGAGAAGCATCGTGCGCAGGATCGCGAGCGGCTCAAGCTGGCCGCCGAGCAACTGTTGACCAACGAGGGCTGGCAGCGGTGGGTGGCGGTCCGCTCGCGCGCGGGATTGGCGCGGCTGTCGCTGGTTATCTGGGGGACGCCTTGTCGCGGACGGTTTGGTGCCGTGGATCGTGTGTTGGTGACATGTCGCCGATGTGCGAGTGGTCGGGCGACTAGATCATGGGGCCAACGCCGGTGAGGCGTTGCAGCAGCATGTCTTCTGCTTCGTAGGGAAAGATCACGTCGGCGGCTGGCGCGAGTTGCGGGAGAGCTTCTTGCCAGAAGCGAGCGCGCGTGTGGTCGAGCAGCCAGCGGGAGGTTTCCTGGACGGCGGCGGCGTAGGTCGTGACGGGCTTGTAACCGAGAGCTTGTTGCGCCGCGGTCATGTCGAGGATGAAAGGCTTGGGTGCCGTCCAGGGGCTTTCGCCGACGGCCGCTTCGGGTGCGCCGGGCAGGAGCACTTCGATCGGGTGGTAGTCGACAGCGGCACCGGCGAGGCGAACGAGCGTGCGGACGTCGGGCGGGTCGGGATCGCCGCAGTTGAGCACGCGGGTGCCTGGTTGTTCGGCGGCTAGGCAGGCGAGTTCGGCGAGATTAGCGGTCGAGGTGGGATGGAAGGTCGTGCCGCCGCCGTAGGCGAGCGGCAGGTAGCGGCGGGCGTCGCGCGCGCGTCCGACGACCCACCACTCGCGCGCGCCTTCCGCGCCGGGCCCATGGACAGCGCAGGGCCGAAGCACCGTGACCGGGATCGCATCTTGCTCTAGCAGTGTCTGCTCCATCGCAACCTTCTGCGTCGAGTAGGTCGCGTCGCCGGGCCGGGCGGTGAGTTGCGTTTCGGGGATCGGGACCGGTAGTGCGGGGAAGCTGGCTTCGTCGATCGCTTCGTCGATCGTACGGCCCTGGTCGTCGGCATAGACGGAGGCGCTGGAGATGACAACCAGGCTTTCGACGCGTCCTTGGAGCTTGAGCAGCTGGGCCGCGTGGGCTGGCGTGTAGGCGACGATGTCGACGAGGGCGTCGGTGTTTGCGGGCAGTGCGGCGGCTAACGCCTCGTCTTGATCACGATCGACGGTCGCCACTTCAGCGTCGAGCTCCACCGGTCGCTCTCGCTGGCCGCGGCTGAGTCCGCGAACTTCCCAGCCGCGACTGCTCAGGGCGTGCACAACAGCCCGTCCGATCTGGCCGGTAGCCCCAAGAACGACGGCGCGTTTCGGCATGAGTTGTCTGTTGCCCGCCTGCCAGGTCGCGCAACCGTCCGTTGCGCCGGTTCTCCGGTTCGGTTCGTGCCGCGGCTTGATTCCTGCGTAGCGCTTCGGCCGGCGATCCGCTCGAGTCAGGGCGTTGCGAAAGCCGGGCGTGTCCATCGGGCCCATCAGCACGGCGCCGCCCAGCGCCGCGGCATGCTGCACGGTGGCGTCGGCGTCGTGAACGGCGAAGTTGACGCCCCAGTGCGGCGGAACCGCGACGCCGTTGGTCGGCATCACGACGGCGACGACCTGGTCAGCGAGCCGCCACTCGGAGAACGCGACGCCCTGCGTCGTCTCGAGCTCCCAGCCGAACAGATCCCCGTTAGAACGCCTGCGCCCGCTCCAGATCCGTGGTGTGCAGTGAGCTCATCGCCCAGGCGCCCGCCTCGCCGACCACCTCGGCCCCAAGGCGCGTGCCGGGCTGCCAGAGGCAGAACGGGACGCCGGTGACGTCCGTCAAGACCGCCAGCCGCCCGTCCGAGCCAGCGTCCAACGCTCCGGTCAGGCGCGTGCCGCCGGCGTCCTCGGCGCGCCGAAGGGTCTCCTCGACGTCATCAACGCGCACACAGGTGCTCCACACGGCCGGAGACGACGAGGGCGCCCGGCCGACGCCGGCCACGAGTCGCCCGGCCAAACGCGCCGTCAAGTAGCCAACTACCACTGGCCGACCGACAAGCCGGAGAACGTCGACTACAAGACGGTCGCGGACGCGGTCCGCGTGACCGAGGCGACGCTGCGCGGGCTGGCCGGCGGCTCGCCGCCAGGCTAGAGCACCCGTACGCTCACGTGGCCGGAGCGGCAGCCTTCGTGGGAGGCGGTAAGCCGCCGCCCGCCGCGTCGCACGAACCGCGCGACGACGGTGGCGCGGCCGTGGGTGTCGGAGCGCGCTGGCGAGGCGCCGCCGATGCGGATCAGGGCGCGCTGCGTGCAGCGTTCCTCAGAGGAACGCACGCGTACCCGGAAGCGGATCGTCCGGCCGGACAGGATGCGATGTGGCGTGATCGCGGCGCGAATCTGTGCCGGGCCCACGCGGCATGGGGTCGTGGCGCGGGCGGTGTAGGTGTGCTTGTCTGCGGTCACGAAGGTGAGCCGCGAGGTCCAGCGCCGGCTTCCAGGACACGTCGACGGCGTGGTGATGAATGCGCGGCCGGCCGGGCCGCGCAGAGCGTCCAGCCGGTAGTCGAGGCTACGCACGGTCGATTCGCCGTTGGGCGGCCCGCCCGGCTGTGGAAGCGGTGACTCGCTGAGCGTGCGCGCGTCTGTGTACGTGCGCCGGCCGGTGGCGGTCGTGGTCTCGTTGCCCTGCTTGTTGAAGACCTCGATCAGCTCGCGACCGCCGTTGAACAGCTTGACGTCGTCGATGAATGGGTCGAACAGCGGGCCGCCTCCGGTGAACAGCGTGAGCGTGCCCTCTCCGACCTTGCTGCCGGCTTGGCAGGCCGCCGGGCCCTGGGCCATGAGCTGCGGGTCGCCGGCCGCACACGCGGGGACCGCTCCGCCGTCGATCCGCGCGCCCGCGGGCAGCTGGATCACGATCTTGCGCTGGGGCGACGGCTTGGCGGTTGGGTCTGCGGGATCCTTGAAGAAGATGTGCAGCCCCACTCGGGTGGCGCTGTGCGGCTGCGACGAGGAGAAACCGAGCGCGAAGTTCGCGGCAGGTGTCGACTCGGCCGCGGCCGCGCCGGCGGCCCACAGCGTGAGTACTGCCGTTCCGATCGACGTCGCGAGTGCTCTGGCCGGTGCTGGACGCATGTCGCCCCTCCTCGTCGGTTTGGTCGAGAGGTGGATAGCGGGAGATGCGCGTTCGGGGCGTGACTGGCTCGTGACACGTCTCGCTTGCGGCCGGCGGACGGCTCGCGGCCGACCGGCGCGGATTACGCTTGCGAGGTGCTCCGCATCCGACTGCTGGGCGAGCTGGCGGTCGAACGCAACGGCCACGACGTCGCGTCCCCCGCGCGCCGACACGGGCAGTTGCTCCTCGCCTATCTGGCGCTCGACCCGGGACTGCACACGCGTGCGGCGATCAGCGCGCTCCTGTGGCCCGACGTGCTCGACTCGAGCGCGCGGTCGAGCCTGCGCAGCGCGCTCACGTCGATCCGCCAGGTGCTCGGCCAGGATGCACCGCGTTACCTGCTCGCCGGCCGCGAGCGGATTGGCCTGGCCGGCGCGGACGAGGTCTGGGTCGACGCGCTCGAGTTCCGGACGCTCGCGGCGCGAGGCGAGCTGGAGGCCGCGCTCGAGCTGGCGACCGGCGAGCTTCTCCGGGGATTCGAGGAGGAGTGGGTCTACGCCGCTCGGTCCGAGCACCGGATCGAGCTCGACGCCCTCCTGAGCGCGCTCGCGGAGCGCGCTGAGCAGCGCGGCGACCTCACCGCGGCGCTCGACCACGCTCGCCGGCGGGTTGCGCTCGACCCGCTCGCCGAGCCGGCCAACCGCGACCTCATGCGCTTGCTGACGGCGACTGGGGATCGGGCCTCGGCGCTGGCCTTGTACGCGCGGCTGAGCGACCGGTTCCGTCGCGAGCTGCGAACGCTTCCGTCCCGCGAGACGCGTGCCGTCGCCGACGAGGCCCGGGGCGCGGTCGACGGGAGTGCGGGGCCCAGAGGCCAAGCACAAGAGCAGCCACTGCCCCTGCCGGCTGCACTCGCGTGCGCCCCGTCCGGGCCGTTCGTCGGCCGCTCGGACGCCCTACGTCAGTTGGAGGACGCGTTGGACCGCGCCCGCACGAGCGGCCGCCGGGTCGCGCTCGTCGGCGGTGAGCCGGGCATCGGCAAGACGCGCCTGCTGACGGAGTTCGCGCGCCGGGCGCATGATGCTGGCGCGAGCGTCCTCTTCGCGTCGTGCCAGCGCGCCCCGGCAGTGCCGTACGAGCCGTTCGTCGAGACCGTGGGCCACTACGCCAAGACGTTGCCGGTCGAGCGCCTGCGCCACGAGCTGCCCGCGGCCGCCGGCGAACTGCGCCCGCTCGTGCCCGAGCTCGACGAACGCGCCGGAGACGATCTCCCGCTCCCGCTCGCGGGCGACCCGGACGGCGAGGAGAATCGCTTGTGCCGGGCAGTGCGGGCCACGCTGCTCGCTGCCGCGAAGGCCCGGCTGGTCGTGCTGGCCTTCGACGACCTCCAGTGGGCCGACGCGCCGACCGTTCGCCTGCTCGAGTACCTGATCGCCGCCACGGAGCCCTCGCGCCTGCTCGTGCTCGTGGCCTACCGCGATACCGAGCTCCCCGACTTCGTCCGCAGCCTGCTCGCCCGTGCGCGGCGCCTACCCGAGGCGATCGCCGTGGCTCTCGAGGAGCTGGACGTCGCGGCCGTGGCCAAGCTGATGGGCGAGGACGCGCTCACAGCTGCGTCCGCCGCGGCGCTGCAGGCGCGGACACGCGGCAACCCGCTGTTCGTCGAGGCCCTCCTGGATGGCGGCTCGGTGTCGGGGGGCTCGCTCCTGCCCGAACGGGTCAGCGACGTGCTCTTCGAAGAGGTCTCCCAGCTCAGCCGGAGCGCGCGGGACACCCTCACAATCGCCGCCGCCGTCGGCGATGAGTTCACTTACGAGCTACTGCTCCGCTCGGCCGGGGGCGACGAGCTGACGACGCTCGATGCTCTCGACGAGGCAGTTGGGGCTCGCGTGATCCACGAACTGCCACATGCCGTCGGGCGCTACGCCTTCCGCCACCCGCTCATGCGTGAAGGCGTGTACGAGAGCCTCACCCAGACTCGGCGCGCGCATCTTCACCAGCGAGTGGGGCATGCGCTCGAGGAACTCTACGGCGACGATCCCGCGCCGCCCGTGCGCCTCATCGCCGACCAGCTCCTACGCGCGGGGACGCTTGCCCCGCCTGGACAGGCGGCGCGCTACGCCGCGCGCGCCGGGCAAGACGCCGCACGACGGCACTGCCACGAGGACGCGGCCGAGCTCTACGCACAGGCCGTCGAGAGTCTCAACGGCCGTGCCGCCGGCGACCAACGCCTGCGCGGCGATCTTCTGATCGCGCTGGGGCACGCGCGCCGTCGCACGGGCAATGCGGCAGGGGTGCGCGCACCGTTCGAGGAGGCGGCGGCGCTGGGGCGGGAGCTCGAAAATCCCGGGATGACCGCAGAAGCCGCGCTGGGCCTGTGCAGCGTGCCGTTCTTTCCCGGCGAGGATGCGGTGGATTCCGTTGCGGTGGGCCTGCTCGGGCAGGCGCTCGAGCGCCTGCCGGAGGAAGCTCGCGGACTGCGGGCGCGGCTGTTCGCCCAGCTCGCCCGCGAGCTGTATTTCGACGCCGACCGCGAGGGGGCGCGGCGGTCGGCGCGACGCGCCCTCGAGCTCGGCCGGGAGACCGACGACCCGGCTGCGCTGGGCGACGCGATCGACGCCTCGCACCTGCTGCTTACCGACGCGAATGACGCCCGCGAGCGCCTGGCCCTCGCCGACGAGATCATCGCGTTGGGCGAGCGGCAGGAAGCGCCCGACATGCTCGTCCGAGGGCGAACGCGACGCGCGGTAGACCTGCTCGAGGTGGGCGAGCTCGATGCGATGCGCGGCGAGGGTGCCCAGCTCGAGCGCCTCGCGGACCAGTTCGGCCAGTCGGCATACCGCTGGTGGCCCCAGCTCTGGCGAGCGACCGAGGCGCTGCTCACCGGTCGCCTCGACGAGGGAGAGCGGCTCGCCCGCCAGGCGTTCGAGACGGGAGCCGCGGCGTTCGGCGAGGCGGCGGAGCTCGAGCTCCAGGCCCAGATCTTCTGGCTGCACTTCGAGCGCGACACGATCGCGGAGCTCTCCCCGGAAGCGGCGGCCCTCGCGACCCGCTACAGCTTCATGCCGGTGTGGCAGTGCGTGCGGGCGCTCGTTGCGCTCCGGCGGGACGATCTCGACACGGCGCGCTCGGTGGTACACGACTTGGCCGGAGACGGATTCGCGCAGCTGCGCCAGGACGCCAGCTGGATGGTCGCCGCGACCTTGCTGGCCGAGGTCTGCGCCGGCGTCGGCGACCTGGAAACCGCGCCGCGCCTCTTCGGGACGCTCGCGCCGCACGCCGGGCGCTGGGCGGTGACCGCGTCGGGCTCGGTCTGCCTATGTCCGGTCTCGCGCCCGCTGGCTCTGCTCGCGGCGACCACGGGCCGTGCCGACGCAGCCGAGCGCCACTTCGCTGACGCACACGGGCAAGCACAGGCGGCGTCCGCCGTCCCGCTCGTCGCGCGGCTCGAGCGGGAGCGCGCGTCGCTGCTCATCAGCTGAGCAACTGGTCGATCCCGCAGTCGCGCGGGTCCTTGTCGTCGCGCCAGCGCTGCACTTTGGCCCCGTGGCGGATGCGACGACCGCTCGTGTGGTCGAACGTGATCTCCACCACCAGCTCCGGCCGGAGGATTCTCCACTCGAGGTCCTTGTTGCTCTTCCAGCGGCTCGGCTCGCCCACGCCGCGCTCGCCGGTCTCGTAAGGCGCCAGCCGCTCGACCAGCGCGCGTTTCTCGCTCGCGGTGAAGCCCGACGAGTGCCCGACCTCGGCCAGCGAGCCATCCGGCCTGTAGAGCCCGAGGATCAGGGAGCCGACGGTTCCCTCCTCCTTGCCCGGCCGCCAGCCCTTGACCACGCAGTCGATCGTGCGGACTCGCTTGACCTTGACCATGCCCGCGCGCTCACCGGGCCGGAAGGGCGCGGCGAGCGCCTTGGCGATCACGCCCTCGGCGCTCTGCAGCCAGGGCTCGGCCTCGTCGGCGGCGAGCGTGAAGGGCGTAAGCTCGAGCGGAGGCTCCGGCGTGGTACCCGTGAGCTCCGTGAGGGCGACGCGGCGCTCGGCCAGCGCTCGCTCGGTCCAGACCTCGTCGTCGTGGGCGAGCAGGTCAAAGGCGATCAGGCTCGCCGGGGTCTCCTTCGCCAGGCGGTCGATCCGGGACTTCGCGGGTGGATCCGTTGCGATAGCGCGTCGAAGTTCTCGCGCCCGCGCTCGTCGCGGATGACGATCTCGCCGTCGATGACGTAGCGGCCGCGGGGGAGAGCGGCGAGCTCGGGGAAGCAGCGCGTGAGCGGCTTTCCGTTGCGCGACTGTCGCCCTCGAGCCCGTCTGGAATCGGAGCGGCCGCCGTCGAGGGTCCAGCCGAGCAGCGGACCGTAGAACGCCAACGCGGAGCCGGGATCGGGCTGCAACGTCTCGACCCAGCAGGGTGCGCCAGTCGGAGAAATATCTCGCCTCGTCATGTCGCTGTCCTTCGTGTTTGATCGTCAGGGCATGGCTGGCGGCTGCGTGCCGAGCCGCCGAGCAGAAACGCCACGGCATCGGGGCGCCGGACGCGGACGCCCGACGCGAGAAACGAGGACTTCGATCAGTTGTCGTGCGCGAAGCGAACGATCAGCGCATCCTACGTCACCAAGCCCGAGCTGAACTCGCCCCCACTCAAGCGGGACGGTCGCATGTGCGCTGCTCGTCCCGCAGGACCGGTGTCGGGATGTCCGAAGCCAGCGTCGACTTGTCCCAACGAGCCGTTCGCTTGAGGGCACGCGCGCGAGCCCATCCGGCGGCTTCGGCGCCGCTGTCATTCGACCGTCATTCTATAGCGATACTGACGCTGTGAGGCAAACCGGCGTCACCCCGGCAATCAACTACGAGCTGCTCTGCCCGGGCTGCGCGCTGCTGACCGTCGGCCACCGCGAGCCCGCGCAGGCCTGCCAGCGCTGCGGTCGCGAGCTACAGCCCACCGCCGACGTCCCGGCCTACCTGTCCGACAAGGACTGCCACACCTTCATCGACCCCGAGTTGTCGACTCCCCCCCGGCGTACGCCGCATCGAGAGTGATTGGTAACCAGCCCGTGCGGCGCGCGCACGCGCGTCGCACGGGCGTCAAGCTCGTCAAGGACCCGGCGAGGTCATCGTCTGCCGCGGCCATGTCCGCTACTAGGTACTCGGCGCCGCGGGGCAGCACATCAGGTCCTCGGGGACGAGGGGCCCGTCCCCCACGCCGAGCCCGAGCCGCTGAAAGCGTGGCAGCGCGACCGCGCCGACGGCGAGCCGGCCTACACGGTCGCCAACGACGCCACGCTGCGCGAGATCGTGCGCCGCAAGCCCTCCTCACCGAGCGAGCTGCCGGCCATCAAGGGCATCGGCCCCTGGTTCATCGACACGCACGCCGAGTCGCTGCTCGAGCTGCTCGGCGCGTAGGTCCCCGTCAGCGCCGCAGCGCCGGCGCGCCCCGTGCCTCGCGATAGGCGATGGCGATCTCGCGGATCTCCGTCTCGGCACCGAGCGGGAAGAGGTGCAGCGCGTCGACGCCGTCGATGCCAGCCAGCTCGGCGGCGACCTCGGTCGCGACCTGCAGGCCCTGCCCCGCGCCGACGCGCCGAAACGCCTCGTCTCCGAGCCAGCATCCGGGCAGCGATCGGACGCGCTCGGCCATGCGCGCGGAGCGCAGCATGGCGACGCCGGCGTAGAGGCGGATGCCAGTGAGGAGATCCGCCGCGCGGTCCATGAACGCGGCGAAGGCGTCGAGGTCGAAGACCATCTGCGTCTGCAGGAAGGTGGCGCCGGCGTCCAGCTTGCGCTCGAGGAGCCGCAGCTCGCGGTCGAGGTCATCGGCGAACGGGTTGACGACCGCGCCGACGGCGGTCGCCCGGCCCTCCAGCCAGCCCGTCGCCTCCGCGATGAGGGTCGTCGCCTTCAGGTCGCGCACGCGCTCGACGCCGTCGACCGGGTCGCCGTGCAGGCACAGAACGCCCTCGGAACCGAGCGCGGCAGCGCCGACGACGTGCGACTGCAGAGCGAGCCGGTTGCGGTCGCGGCAGGAGGCGTGCACGATCGTCGACACGCCCTGCTCGCGGGCCAGCGCGACCGCGGCCAGCGGGGACATGCGCGCCTCGCCCGCGTGGTTGTCGGTCAGGCCGACGACGTCGACGACGTCCGACAGGGCCGCGATCCGCTCGCGCACCCGCAGGCCATCCGGCGTGGCGGGCAGGGAGATCTCCGCGGACGTGAGGATCGCCGGCGCCATCTCGCCCAGTCTAATAGGCGGACCCGTTCAGGCGCTCTGCTGCGCTCACCGCGCCCAACGCCCCGCCGCCCGCCACCGGCCCGCTCACCCTGCCCGCGCCAGCCGCACTCGACTACGCCGACCTGTGGCTCGCCCACCGCACCAACCCCGCCCCACTCGAGCGCGCTGCTCCGGCTCGCCGCCGACCGCGCGCACCCGGCGGCCCACTCGCCAGCCAACTGAGCCGGCGCCCAAGCGATCGCACCATCGGCACGCCCTTCAAGAACGTCTCACCAAGGATCCCCTAACGCGACACCGCTCCCGCTGTAGCGCGGATGCAGGCGTCCCCAGTGGCTCCTGGCTCGCTCTCGACTTGGACGACGAGCAAAAGCTCAAGTCGCCGGCTGGCACGCGCCCGGTCCTGTCAGCGATAGCAGGCGTCGGAGGGCGTCGGACCGACAGGCCCGCGTTTCGTCCAGAGCGGGCGTGAGCTCGTGGCGGACGGAGACGCTCGCTTTGCTCGGCAAGCGGCCACGGCCCACCACTAAACCTTGATCCACCGTTGTTGGGTGGGGAGTCGTCCGAGCCGCAGATTTAAATGACCTCCTGAGCAGGGTGAAAGCGACCGATTGGAGCGGTCGCGTCCTGCGTCAGGAGGTCACCTTCATGGTGCACGATGGCGGGTCGGTCGGATTGGATGGGGTGCACGTCGCCTTTGATGACGAGCGGGCGGTGTCAGACGCCGGAATTGTGCTCGTCGCGACGCTCGCGGCGCGGCTAGGAGTCGAGGCGCTCGCACAGCGTTTCATCGGCCTCGGCGACCGGGCCGGCGCGGCCAACGCCGGACGCAAGGTCATGACGTTGATCTACGCGATGGCGTTGGGCGCGGACTGCATTGACGACTGCGACGTGCTGCGCTCCGGGCGCCTGCGGGCCCTGCTTGGGCGGGTGGCGGCGCCCTCGACGCTGGGGACGTTCTTGCGCGCGTTCACCTTCGGGCACGTCCGCCAACTCGACCGGCTGCTGGCCGAGACGCTGCGCCGGGCGTGGCAGGCGGGCGCCGGACCCGTTGACGGGCGGCTGGTCGTTGACGTCGACTCCTTCATCGGGGAGGTCCACGGTTACCGCAAGCAGCCGGCGGCCCACTCGCCGCGTGCGGCTTTGCGCTCCATCCCGGCGATCACGCGCTCGACGATCGTCGCGCGCTCAAACTCGGCGAACACGCCGAGCATCTGGACCATCATCCGCCCCGCCGAGCTGGCGGTGTCAAACGGCTCGGTGGCCGACCGGAACAGCACGCCCGCTTGGTCGAGTGCTTCGAGGATTTGCGCGAGGCCTCTGACCGAGCGGGCGAGGCGGTCGACGCGGTAGACGAGCAACAGATCAAACCGCTTGGCGGCGGCCTCGGCGAGCGCGCGCTGAAGGCCGGGGCGCTCGAGCGTGGCGCCGGACATCTGGTCGGTGAAGTGCCGGGTGATCGTCCAGCCGTCCTGGCTCTGGGCGTAGGCGGCCAGCCGCTGCGCCTGGGCTTCGAGGCTGTAGGGCTGGTGGACCTCGTCGGTCGAGATCCGGGTATAGGTCGCGATCCTCATTCATCGGCCTCCTGGATGGGCGGCTCACCAGGACACCTCGACGCGCGGACGATGTCAAGGCCGCCGCCTGCCAGGAAGTCGCCGTAGAGCACCCGCAGCGCTCCCCGCGCCTGCGCCCGGCGCTCAGCGGTGAACGGCACAACCTCCGGGGCGTGGACGACCAGCCCACCACGCGCTTCGCCGGCAGGGGCGCGTTGTCCGCGTCGCTGTCGGCCAGCGGGGGCGGTCTGAGGGGTTCTGGTAGGCCGCGGGCGCTCAAGGCGCGACAGGCGCGGACGTCGCGACCCGCCCGTCATGCCGACACTCCGAGCCGCCCGATCCCGAGGCGCTGGGACCACTGCGGCGACCACGGTTCGAGCCGGCCACGGTCGTGGCAGTACGGGCACGCGCGCCCCGGCTTGGGCTGGCCGAACGCATCCGGCTGCTCCTCTGGCTCGGGGTAGGCGATCTCTCTGCAGGCGGGACAGACCCGCAGCCACAGCTCGTCCGCCTGCTCGAGGAACGCGTCGGTTCCCTTTAGCAGCCGCGCGGAGAGGCCTTGCTGGCGCGCCAGTCGGCGCGCCTCGCGCTCACGCCGCTGATCGTAGGCGTCGCGCAGTTCGCGCTGGCGCTCACGAACCCGGCGGTGCTCTCCGGCCTGGCGTTCGAGGTGTTCGACGTCGGAGCTGCTGAGCAGCCCGCCGCCGGCCAGCAGCGCCCGCGCGGTCCGCAGGTTCGGACCCGCGCCGTAGCGTTCAGCGAAGTCATCAACGCGCGCCAGCTGCGCCTGGCGGTAGTGGTCGGCGAGCCTAGCGAGCGCCTGCTCCACTGCTGCCGACGGCGGCTCGCCTCCGACCCGGGTGCTCAACGGATCGCGGCCCGCGAGCGCGGCAAGTGTCGTCCGCTCGCAATCCGCGGGCGGCTCCGTGCCGTCGAGCAGCAGCTCGAGCGCCGTCGCCCCCGTCTGTCCGAAGCGCTCCTCCAACACGTACCGCGGACTCATGCGGTGGCGCAGGTGGTTTCGCAGGGCGGAGGGATCGGCGAGCAGCCGCTCGCGCTCCTGCTGCTCGGCGCGCTCCCGCTCCTCCTGCTCGGCCCGGTGGCGGTCGTATGGGCGCCGCGCAAGCTCCAGGCAATCGACCAGCCCAAGCTCTTCGCGCCCGCCGAGGTCGCGCCAGCAGCACTCGCTGACCGCGGCCGAGAGATCCGTCGCCTTCTCGGACGCGGCCGCGACCATCCGCTCGCGTGATGAGTAGCGAGACGGCTCGGGCAGCTCGGCGGCCAGCAGCTCCAAGAACGCTCGGGCGCGAACCTCGCTGGTCGTGGCGAACAGCAGCGCCGGGCACCAGTAGTGCCGCGCCACCCACGCCTCCCTGCTCGCGTAGGCGGCGTAGCCCTTGGCCTTGGCCCGCAGCCGCGGGCGCGACATCGTGCCCAGATCAATCTCCGCGTGGCAGACCAGCAGCCGCCCCTCGTCGTCACGCAGCCAGACGGTGGCGTCGGGGGCGATCGCCCGCTCTCGAGCGTCGGCAGCACGGAAGCGCTCGCGCGGTTCACGGCAGAACTCCTCCAGCCGGACACCGGCGGGTAGCTTGGTGGTGAGCGTGACGTACAGCTCGCTGACCACCGCCGCATGCGCGATGAACACCGGCCCCGGCTCAGCACGCTCACCACGCCGCGGTGCAGGCTCGCCCTTGATGAGCGCATCCGCACGGCGGGTCGGCCAGAAGTGCCACGGCGCCGACCCACGCTCGCGGTAGGGTCGACTGCGACCCAGCAGGCCCAGGGCATGCAGACGGCGCGTGCGATACCGAAGCGTGCGATCAGGAACCTCGGGGAGCAGCCGCTCGAGCTGAAGCTGGCTGAGCACCCGGTGAGAACACACGACCCCCAATAAGGCACGGTCCATCTCCGACAAGGCCACGACCGCCCTGCCACGGCCACCGTCGCCCCCGCGAGAACGCGCCCCCACCAGCTCAGACACCCGACAACATCACCTTCGAGGAAGACAAGAAGAGTCGGGGGCGCGAGCACGAGGCCGATCGCACGCCCACTCCGCGCGATCCCCCGCTCGACGGTTGCCAGTCGCAGACGACCCAACGGCAACCTTCGGCCAGGACGGCCGTCGAGAGCATCACGTGCGTGCGAGCGACGAGCATGGGTCCGTTGGTACACCCCGAGACCGCGCCTGTCTACAACCACGCAAACGCTCAATTGCGGGCTTAAACGACGCGCTCTCGACGCGGCGACGCACGGGCGCCGACGCGGACCCCAAGGAGGGCGGGGCAGTACGGGTCAGGGGCGGGTTCCCGTGTATCGCGTGCTCGACCTGCGACGACCCCTCATACGTCCGGAGCTGCCGCTTTGGTGGCAAAGGAGGCGCTAGCACCGCCGGCAGGCATGCACAACGAAGCGCGTGCGCGAATCGACACTCCACCGATTTCCGCCGGCCCGCTATGCCGTGGCGGTGATCACCGTGCTCTTGTTCTGATCCTTCTCGACGCGGATGCCGACGCGGATCCGCTGGGCCAGGGCCGGCACGTGCGTGATGACACCGATCATGAGCTTGCTCTCGCGCAGGCGCTCCAGGGCGTCGATGACGTCCTCCAGCGTGTCGGGGTCGAGCGTGCCGAAGCCCTCGTCGATGAACACTGCTTCGAGCTTGGCTCCGAGGTCTTCTGTCGCGAGTTCGCCGACGTGCTGGGAGAGCGCGAGGGCCAGGCTTAGGCTGGCTAGGAATGTCTCACCGCCGGAGAGCGTCTTGACGCTGCGCTGCTCGTCGGCGTTCGCGTGGTCGACGACTGAGAACTCGCCCTCGTGTGAGACGAGGCTGTACCGGTCGGCCGAGATCTTCATCAACTGCTCAGATGCGCGAACTGCGAGCAGGTCAAGGGTCTGCTGAATGATGAATTGGATGAAGCGGTCAGCGCGAAGCTCGCTGGCGAGGCTTCGAAGAACCAGCGTCGCGGCTTGTTTCTCAGCGATCGACTCGGTGAGCTTGTCGCGCTCGGCTAGGCGCTGCTTGGCCTGCTGTACCGCTTCATCGCAGCGAATCTCGGTCTCGCGAGCCGACCGCTCGGCAGCCTTCAAAGCCTGCGCCGGCGATGCATCCGCCAAGACCTCGACCCCGTGATCAGCCGCCATCTGCAAAAGCTGCTGGTCAACGTCGCTCAGCGCTCGACCGCCGGCAGCGTCTGCTGCGGCTAGGGTTTCGCCGGCGCTGTCGCACCAGGAGCTGAGGTCACCAACGTGCGTTTCTCGGGTCGGCGCGACTGTCGGCAGAGGCGGCAGTTCGCCGGCGTAGGCCATGACCGCGATTGCTTCGACGACATCGCGGCGCGACGTTTCACAGCGTGTGCGTAGACCGGCGATGTCTGCGTCCAGGTGGGAGAGCTCGGAGCGTAGATCCATCAACGCCCGGGTCGCCTGCCGCAACTGCCTCTGAGCGTCGGTCGCACCCCGTTGAGCGTCCTCGACGGCCTTGCTGGCCACAGCGACAGCTTTGCGGCGCTGCGTCAGCTGAGCTTCGGCGTCGGCTGGAATCTCGCCGCCAAAGTGCGCCTGGAGCGTCTTCGTCGCGTCTGCGGCCCGCTTGCGAAGATCCCGGCGTTCGGTTGTGAGAGTGTCGCGTGTCGAGGTTTTCTCGGACAGGGTCGTGGTGAGATGTTCGGCTTTGATCCGTGCGTCGCGCTCCGCTTCACCTACCCGCTCGGCGTTCTTTCGTGCGGCATCAAGCTGCCCTAGACGCTCGGTCTTGGCTTTGGCGGCGATGTCGGCTTGCTCTTGGAGTGCCTCGATACTTTGGACTCCTGCAAGCGCCTGGTCGACAGCGGTCTGCGCGCGCCCGACACGCTGCTCGGCCGCTGTTTTCGCAGCTTCGGCTTGGGCAAAGGCGCGGTTGGCCTCCTCGGCCTTCGCTCGTGCCTGGTCGCGACGGTGCTTTGCCGCAGCCAGCGCCTCGGCGACGTGTACGTCGACATCGGGGGCGGCGTCAAGGACGCGATGACAGACAGGACAGGGCTCGCCGGCCTTCAGGTGCTGAGCCAGGCTCGCTGCGACGTTCGCATCGGCTAGTTGCGAGTACGCCTCCTCGGCGGTTTGGGCCGCGAGATTGGCTTGCTGGTTTTCCTCAGCCACCTTCTCTAGGAGCCGCGCGCCGCTCGTGGCGTCCTGCTCGGCCTCACGTAGCTCGGAGGCGGCATCGTCGGCTTTCCTCCGCCGATTGGCGGCTTCGCCGGCGGCGTCGCTTGCCTCTTGGGCAGCCTGCTCTGCTTGCTGCGCTTCGGACTTGGCTATCTGCAGCGCTCCTCGGAGTCTCTCAGCGTCAGCTTGTGCCGTTTCGGCTTCAGTCTCGAGGCTCGCAAGCTCGGCCGTGAGCGCTTCAAGTCGTTGCTCGCGCGCCACGAGATCTTGTTGGCACCGATTGCGGGCTTGCAGCGCATCCTCAGCGCGCACGAGGTCTTCGAGGCTTCCATGCTGGTCGACTAGGTCGGCAACGTCCCTCTGCGCTTCCTCGAGCTGCGCCTGGAGTTCATCGTTGCGCTGCTGCGCAACGACCGCATCGTTGTTGAGCTCATCCTCCCGCTCACGCGCCTGCTGACACGCGGCAAGGTTCTTGCTGAGCGCCAAGCGGATGTCCTCGATGTTGGCGGCTTGACGCTTCAGCGCCAGGCGAGCATTAACCAGGATCGTGGCTTTGCGTTCCAGATCATCAGCTTTCGCAACGCCATCGGCGAGAGCAGCAGCGCGTTCCTGCGCCGTCTTGTGGGCAGCCTGGACCTCCGCGAGGCGCTCCGCAGTGGCGTCGGCGTACTGCTCATCGAGGATCTCCCGGGTCGCTTGCATGCTGGCTTCGAGTTCGCGGATGCGAGCACGAGCGCGATTGCCCATGGCCTCGTAGTGGTGGAGCCCAAGCAGATCGGTTAGAACGTCACGTCGCTGTTCGCGGTCGCCGCGCAGGAACCGCTGAAACTCGCCCTGCGGCAAGACGACGGCGCGCGTGAAGGCGTCGAAGTCGAGCTTCACCAACTGCTCGACGCGTCTATCGACAGCGCGAACGCCGCCTCCCTCGACGTCGGCGCGCCATTGGTGTCCATCGAAACGTTCAAACGTGGCGCTGCTAGCGCCGCGGCGGCGAAGGCGGCGGGCTACCCGGTAGCGCGTGTCGCCAACCGCGAAGTCGAGTCTGATGCGGGCCTCGGGGAGACCGTGGCTGACGAGATCACTCAGCCCTTGTGAGCCCATGCGTGGGACCTTCCCGAACAGCGCGTACATCATCGCGTCGAGCAGACTCGACTTCCCGGCACCGGTCGGGCCGGTGATGACGAAGAGGTCGAGTCCCTCTAGCGGGACGTCTTGATGATCGCGAAAGGCCGTGAAGCCCTGAAGTTCAAGCGTCAGCGGCCGCACCGCTGACCTCCTCGAAGAGTTCGTTGAAGAGCTGGACGACGTGCTCGTCCGGCTCGATGCCGTGCTGCTGTTGGTAGTAGCGGCTGAACAGCTGCGCCGGGGTCATCGTGCGATAGTCCGCGACCGCCCGCTCGGGATCCTCGCGTTCGTAGACAAGGCGCACTTCAACGGCGTTTGGCAGGAACTCCTGCACTCGTTCGACGAGGCCAGGGAATGGTCCCTCGCACTCCAGGAAGACGCGGACGTAGGCATCCTCGTCTACGCCGACGTGGGTCTCGAGCTCCTCAAGGCGCGCGTGCAGGTCGATCAGCCGCCGTCCCGCGCTCAGCGGCACCTCCCGGGCCCGCGCAGGCTTGCCGGGATCGACGTCAACGATCGTCACCGACTTCTGTTGGTCGGCCTCGCCAAAGTCGAGCTGCAGCGGTGAGCCGGCGTAGCGTGTCGGGACAGGAGCGCCCGGCGCTTCCTGCGGCCGGTGGACATGCCCAAGCGCGATGTACTGCGGCGTCGTCGGAAGCGCGGCCGGGGTGATGGCGAAGATCTCGCCGATCGTCAGTTCGCGCTCGCCGCCGCCGGGCCGCGCTCCGGACACAAAGAGATGGCCGGCCAGCAGGTTGACCTTCTTCGGGTCGAAGCCAGCACAGAGCGCCTCCAGCAGCGACGGGATGTGCTCGGCGTAGGCCTTATGGGGATCCTCCTGGAGCCCCATCATCTCCTCGGCGCCAAACAGCTGTCGCTCGGAGACCCACGGCAGCACGGCGATCTGGGCGACCTGATCTCCGGTGTGTGTCGCGATCTCGATCACGCCACCTTCGTCGGGCCGGCGCGTCTCGGCAGCAACGTGGACGTTGACTGCTTCCAGCAGGTCCTCGACGGCGATGAGTCGCCGCGCGTAGTCGTGATTGCCAGCGACGAGGACGACCGGAATACCGCCGCTCGTTAGGGCGAGCAGGGTGTCGTAGACGATCCGCTCCGCCTCGGCGGACGGCGCGAACGTCTCGTATGTATCGCCGCACACCAGCACGACATCGACGGTCTCCCGCTTGGCGATCTCGACGATCTCCTCGAGGACGGCGCGCGCTTCATCCAGGCGCTGGCGGCGGTGAATCGTCCGACCGACGTGCCAGTCCCCAGTGTGCAGGATGCGCATCGGACTGCTGACTACCGCAGGCGGCCGAAGGGATCGCCGCGCTGATCCGCAACTTCGCTGACCCGCGTCGCCCAGGCCGGGAACGGGAAGCGGATCTGCAATGGCACCGGAATCTCCGGCTGTTGCAGGATCATCGATCCCGGCTTGAGGATGGCGGCCCGCTGGCGCGCGGTCGCGGATAGGAAGCGGTACTCGGCGCGCTCGGCCTCGGCAGCGTCGAGTCGCCCGACGACCCTGATCGCCGAGTTCGACACGATCCGGCGCTCGACCTCACTCGCGGTTTGCTGGGCACCAATGAGGATGATCCCGAGACTGCGCCCGCGCTCGGAGATGTCGAGCAGCACCTCCTTGATCGGCGACCAGCCCTCCCGTGGCGCGTACTTGTTCAGCTCGTCCAGAACGAGGAAGGTCAGCGGCCGGGCGTTGCCGCTGCGCTCCTTGTCCTCGAACATCCGCTTGACGACAACGCCGACGACGAACCGCTTGGCGCGGTCATGCAGGTTGTGGATGTCGATGACCGATACCTGCGTCTCGCGCGAGCTGATGCGATGTGCCTCGATGTCGGCGGCGTCCGCACCTTTGATCAGGTGCCCGCAGTGAAAGCGCGCCGCTTCAAGGCGCCGGAGGAAGGCGGAGACCGTCCCCGCGGCGATCGGCCCGCGCCAGACGTCGTGCTCGTCCTCAAGACGGTCTCGAATCAGGTCGCAGAGCTCCTCGAAGGACCGAACCACCTGCGGGCTTCCTGAGGAGTCTGGGATCGCCAGCGTCCCAGGGTGATCGCGGACGTCTTCGGCTTCGCGATCGAGGTGGACCTCGACGCGGGCGATCAGGTCAGCGACTTGGCTGCGTTCGTCGTCGGCCTCGGCGAACAGAAAGCGAAGCAGGCGCTCGCGGACGAGTTCCTTGATCGTCCAGAAGTAAGCCACGACACCCTCCTGGCGGCTGCCGGTGTCTGGCATCGCCACACCACGCCCGCGCCTGACCGGCGCCCAGATCCCGACCGACTCAAACGCCCCGGCGGGCAGATTCAAGCGGCCGTACTCCTCGCGTCGCTCTTCGGTCAGCCGGTTGTTGGTTTGGTCGAGGAAGAGCAGATCCTCGCCCTTGACGTTGAAGACGAGGGCCTTCGTGTTCGCTCGCTCGGCGCCCAGCGCCTCGGAGTTGAACAGAGAATGCAACAGGAACGTCGCGTAGGTCGTTTTCGTTGCGATCCCCGAGACGCCGGAGATGTTGACGTGGGCACCGCGACTGCCGTCGAGGAACGTAAGGTCGAGATAGATTGGCTCGTCATCACGGCCAAGGCCGGCGGCGAGGCGCTGCTCCATGACATCGAAGTACAGCGCCTCGTCACGCTGCGCGCCGGTGACCCTGCTGACGGCATCGGTCGGCTGCGGCGGCACGTAGAGCTCGGGTTCGAAGCTCGTGACGACGACGTGGGCAGCGCGAGCTGTCTCGACCGGCAAAAGCCCCTGATGGGTGAGGAAGACGTCGCTGTCGAAGTGGCTTCCCTCGTGGTGGGCGCGGACCATGTCCACGACACCGCTGATGCGAAGGACGCCCGCCCCAGGTACCTCCGTCTCGACGAGGACGACGTCATCGAGCTGGAGATAGGAATCCTCCTCAAGCCCGACCCAGAAGTCGAGCGGGGTCGAGTCCTCGGTTCCCAGGACACGGCCGACGTGAGTCACGGCGCGGCTTCCGTCAAGAGCTGCGCCTCGAAGTTTCGGCGGATTAACGCCGTGTCCCCGAGCCGGCGGCGGAGCACGGCCTCAAGCGCGCCCACCGGATAGACGTTCTGTGGCGCTCTGGGATCATGCCCCGGATGGCTGGCAAAGCGTGGAAGGACCGAGCCTGCGAAGTCGGCGAGTTCCTTTGCCTTGCCCAAGCCTCCGCTTGCCGCAACTTCCAGGCGGATCATGCCAGCCATCGTCCCATCAATCGCCCGGGGCTGGGAGAGACGCAGGTACCAGCTGTAGCGTTCAAGGCGTTGCTCGCCGAGCTTGAAGATCGGAGTTCGTTCCCCCGGTCGCATCTGCGTGAGGATCGGGGCGCGGGAAACATCCAGATATGAGCGCGACTGGCGCTTGACCATCCCCACCGCGGGCCCGGGGAGGAAGTAGTCGAGCGGACCGTCTGAAACTACGAGATCGGCTCGTCCGCCTTCAAGCGTCGCACGTGCCAGCTCGGCCTCTGCCTCGCGCATCACGTTCTGCAGGCCGCGCAGGGGATCAAGCGGAGCGACGTCCGGGACCGACTGAGGACGGAAGGTGAGCGGCCTGCCCCCTACGTGGACTTCAACTGCTGGCGGGAGCAGCCCGGAGCCGACAATCAGCTCGCGGCCCACGGTGATCGAGGCGATCTTCGGTGGTCGCGTCGACCAAGCGCAGCCAACGGCCCACGCACCCGCGAGTCCAGGTGCCACGATGTCGCGCTCCTCGGCGAACAGCCGCACTTCGATGCGCCGAACTCCGTCGATGAAGGCACAGCAGGGCAGCTGGTCCGGCTCCGGCGCCGGGATCGGACTCCACTGGCCGGAAACCTCGACGTCGAGCTGCAGCCCGACCGGCGGCGCCAGGTCAGCTTCGAGCTCGGCTGACGCGCCGTAGTCAGGCTGCCATGGGTCGACACGAAGCTGCATCGGCGCCCCCAAGTTCAGGCGATTTCAAACGATCGACGCCGTCACCCGCGAGGCCGGAGTCATCGCGAAGGCTTCCACGGCTGCGCTGCATAGGCGAACCAACAAACATAATCGTGTGGTCGGACAGGACTACTACGCGCGTACGGGGCACGATACGGTTTGCCCCGATGGGCAGGCAGGCACGGGCAGACTGATGGGCTTTCTGGATCGCTTCCGAGCCGGTGCCTCGCCATCAGCGACCGCGCCCACGTCGGCGCTGCCGATACTCACGTTTCACGCGGTCAGGGAGACGTATCCGTTCACCGCCGACGACGGCACGACCATCTGGGCGTCCGGCTACACGTTGCTCGACGATGCCACGGGCACGTACGTCAAGCTCCATGAGCAGCACTTGGATAACCCGCACTGTCTCCTTTGCAGGGTCGCTGGGACATCGCACCGGCGGGACGCACTACAGGACGAACGCTTCGCCCCCGGCTCTCCGGTGACCCTGCGACCGGAGCCGACGAATCCGTACGACCGCAACGCCGTCGGCGTCTGGGATGACAGCGGCACGCTCCAGATCGGGTTCGTTCCAGCCGAGCACAGCGAGCGGATCGCTGCCGACATGAGATCAGGCAGTCAGCTAGGCGGGGTCATGATGCGTGAGTTCAGGCGTGCCGAGAACGGGCCGCGCGTCGGCCTGCACATGCTGATCGTCCCGGCCGGGTCGCTGCGGATGGAGATCGAGTCTGACGACGAGGACGAGGACGAGTACGAGGACGAGGAGGAGGATCGCACCAGGTAGTCGTTGTCCAGTACGACGGCATGGTTGCGGGTCATCGTCTTGGCTGCGTCCATCGACGGAGGGATCGCGCAGCCGTCACACCACTCGGATCGGAGATCGACCGCGAAGTGCTGGTGTCGGCCATATGACATCGCCGTGTCGCTTCGGCCCCTACGCGCTGCGGTACCGTGTTGGCGTGACCGAGTCGCTGCGCTTGACGATCGTCTACGAACCAGGCCAGGACGGCTGGGTCGTGGCGTCGATCCCCGAGGTGCCCGGCGCCCATAGCCAGGGCCAGACGCGCGAGGAGGCTCGTGCGAACGTGATCGACGCGCTGCGAGGCATTCTTGAGCTGCGGTTTGGCGAGCACGCGCGCGCCGAGCCTGCTCCGGACAGTGAGTCGCTAGAGCTCGTCATCGCCGCGTGAAGCGCCGCGACCTCGAGCGGCATCTGCGTACCAACGGCGCCAAACTGCTTCGCGAGGGCGGCAACCACAGCTACTGGGGCTTCGATGCGGAGCGATCGACCGCCGTGCCGCGCCATCGCGAGATCGACTTCCGGCTGGCACGCAAGATCTGCAAGGACATCGGCATACCGCCGCCGACGAGCGGGCGATAGTTGCCGGCCGGCGAGCCACCGCTCGCCGTTTGGCCTACGGTGCGAGCGACACCAGGCCGATCGCGATCCGCGCCGTGCGGTTCGGCTTATGTACGGCTGGGGGTACTGCTGAACGCCTCCCGTCGGACGGGGCGTTCCTTTGCGAGAGGCGTGTGCATGCGGCGGTACAAAACGCTGCGGACGGGGCAGAAGCTGGTCCCCGCGTCTCGCTAGGACCGCGCGTAGCTCGCGTGCCAGCGTCACCGCAGCCGCGTGCGCCCACTAGAAGATCACGGCGACTGCGACAACCGCCAAGCCGACTGCTGCGCAGAACAGCGTCAAGCAAACTTGGCCGATTCGACCCAAGCGTCCTCGAACATCGCTTCCGGCTCGAAGTTCCAGAGGAACGTGACGACGGCGAGAACCAGTAGAACGATGCCCGCCCATGCAGTCGAACTCGCCGTCACTAGGACGACGACCGCGGTCCCGGCGAGCGCGAGGAGCAACAGGTATGCGGCAAGCATCCGAGCGCAGCGTAGTCGCCAAGGGGAAGGTCGCCGCGCTGGCCTTCGACCTCACGCCGACTTGGCGGATACCCAACGTAGACCTCATCAGGTCGAGGCGCGTGTGGGGGCAAACGCAGTACCTTCGGACACGCACAGACGACTCATCGAGGAACCTCGACGACCTCGCGAATCTTGGACTAAAGCTCTATCGGGGCGATGGAGGGGTGGCTGGGCACCTCTAGAACGCCGCGGCTCATCTGGTAAGCCAAGGGGTCGACAGCGTCGCGATCCTCGTCGACTCGAACCTCTCCCACGCTTTCAGTGTCCGAACCACGCCCCCGGCGGGTAAGCGGCCACGGTGACTCGGGTCGGCATGGATGCCCTCTTGACGTTCGCCCGTGCGCTCATCGATGGGCGTGCGTCGTCACGCCGGCGGCCTCTGCTGGCGAGTACGACCTTGGTCGCCCTCGTCGCGCTCCTCGCCCTCCTCCCCGCCGCGCGCGCCGCTGAGCCGGGCGTAAACGCCGAGCTCACCTACGGCATCCCGCGCGCGGACATCGATCACGAGCTCAGGTTGCTCGAGTCCGCCCACGTCTCCTGGGTCCGGATGAACGTCGGCTGGGACGGAGTCGAGCCGACCTCGCGTGGCCGGCATGACAAGCGCCTGCTGGGCGACTTCGACCACGCCGCCTCCCGCCTCCGTCGGGCGGGCATCGGCGTGATCATGCCCGTCGCCGACGGCGTTCCCTTCTGGGCCTCCGGCGATCCGCACAGGCGCACGGTCCGCGGCGCGCACCGCTGGAACGTCCACTACCGCCCGCGGCGCTTCGCGGAGTATGCGCGCTTCTTCTCCTGGGTCGTGCGGCGCTACGCGCGCCTCGGCGTCCATGTCTACGAGGTGTGGAACGAGCCGAACATCCCGCGCTTCTGGCCGTCGGGGCCGAACGCCGGCGCCTACACGGCATGCTGCGGGCGGCCTTTCCGGCGATCAAGCGCGCCGATCCCTCCTCCACCGTCGTGCTCGGAGGGCTCTCCCAGAACGACCACGCGTTCCTGCGCGCGGTCTACGCGCACGGCGGCGGGCGCTTCTTCGACGCCGTCGGGGACCACGTGTATCCCGACGGCGATCCGGCCCGCTGCGGGGACGACGCCTCGGGGGCGCGCTCGCGTGACTCGCTCTGCGGCGTCGAGGAGATGCACAACGTCATGGAGCGGGCCGGTGACGGACAGAAGCCCGTGTGGATCACCGAGCTCGGATGGTCGACGACGACCTCGGCGCGAGGGGTGAGTGAGTCCCAGCAGGCCTCCTACCTGAGGGCCGCGCTCGAACGGCTCGACGCGGCCTACCCATGGATCAAGGCCGCGCTCGTCTACCAGCTTCGCAACGTCCCCTTCCTGCACGACCGGCCCGACGACTGGGAGGCCAACCTCGGACTCGTGCGCACGAACTTCTCGCCCAAGCCGGCCTACCGCGCCCTGGCCGACTACGCGGCGACCAGGTGGATGCTCGGCGGACGCGCGGGCTCGATCGCGGCGGCTCTTCCGTAGCCCCGGGACGAGTGTGCCCTCGCGCACACTGGCGCGCGACTCGAGGGGGTAGGAGTACGTAGGTACGGTAGGCCACCCCCCAAGACCGAAGCGAGGACACGCACATGAGCTCATTCGCCGACAGGGCCCGCAGGCTTCCCGGAGTGGCCAAGGCCGAGGGGGCGGTCACCGGCTCGCTCGCCACCGAGGAGGACCTGCCGATCAAGGACTACGACGAGCAGAGCGCGGCCGACATCGCGGGCAAGCTCAAGGGCTTCTCCCAGCGTGAGCTGCGGCTCATCGACGCCTACGAGCGCAAGCACGAGAACCGGGCGACGATCACCGATCGGATCGCGTCTCTGAGCGGCGATGAGCCGTGGCCGGGCTACGACGAGCAGGGCGTGGAGGCGATCGAGCAGGCGCTGTCGGAGGCCGACGGCGAGCTCGCACGCGCGGTGCGCGGCTACGATCGTGGGCACAAGGGCCGCGCCGGCGTGATCGAGGCCGCCGAGCAGCGCAGCGCCAAGTAGGAGACCCCGCGAGCGCGCGGGTGACCGGCTCGCGCTTCGCTAGGAGGAGCCGAAGAAGGCCAGCGCTCGTGCGAGCACCAGCTCCGGCGTCTCCTCGGGCAGGAAATGCCCGGCGCCGGGCACCCACTCGAGCTCCATGTCATCCGCGTAGCGCTCGAAGGAGCGATCGAGGCCCCGGCCGATCGGGTCGCGCTCGCCGACGAGCAGGCGGGTCGGAGTGCGCAGTCGCTTCGAGCGGTAGTGCCCCTGCACGAGCGGGCGCAGCTCGTGCAGTAGGAAGGTGCGGTAGAGCTGGGTGGAGGCGTGCAGCGACGCCGGGCGGCGCAGCGCCTCCTCGTAGAGGTCGAGCTCTGACTGCGTGAAGCGGCCGATGGCACGGGCCTGCTCGAGGATCCTCCGTGCGAAGCCCAGGCGCCCGACGGCGAGGGGGCCGAGACCCGGAGAGGCGATGACCACCTGGTACCAGGCGCGCGCAAGGCGCCGTGGGTCGGGCGGGCCCTCGGGCGGCCACAGGTGGGGGATTGAGAGCGGCATGAACTGGGAGATCCGCTCGGGGTGCCCGAGGCAGGCGAGGAAGCCGACGAATCCACCCCAGTCGTGCCCGATCAGCCGCACGCAGTCGAGCTCGAGCGCGTCGAGCAGGCCGATGAGGTCCTGGGCGAGCTGCGCCTTGTCGTACCCGCCGGCCGGCGCGTCCGACCAGCCAAAGCCGCGCAGGTCGGGACAGATGACCCGGTAGCGCTCCGCGAGCGGCCCGATCAGCTCGCGCCAGGAGTACCAGTGCTGGGGCCAGCCGTGCTGGAGCACGAGTGGCTCGCCCGTGCCCGCCTCGGCGTAGTGCAGGCGCATGCCGCGCACCGTGGCGTAGCGGTGCTCGACGCCTTCGAGCTGCGGCTGGGCGAGCTCGATCCCGGCGCAGGCTACCGGCGTGACCGCGAGCACGGCTTCGCGGCCCGCCCGGCGCAGGCCCGCGTTAGGCTGGATCGGAGCATGCCCCGTCACCCTCGCTACCCGCTCGCGGGCGCGCTCGTGGCCGCACTCCTGCTCGTGCTCGTGCGCCTCGCGGCCTTCCACGTGCCGCTGGGCCGTCGTGCGGACTCGGCGACCCTCGCCGGCTTCGCCGGACTCTCGCGCCCGTCGATCGACCCGGTGGCCAAGGCGATCGCCGGACTGGCCGACCCGCAGCCCTTCGTCGTCGCACTGCTCGTGCTCGTCGGCATCGCGTTGGTCCGGCGCCGTCCGCGTGTCGCCCTCGCGGTCGGCATCGCCCTGCTCGGCGCCAACGCCACCACCCAGCTCCTCAAGCCCGCGCTCGCCGCCCCTCGCGCGCCGTTCGGCCCGACCGCGCACTCCATCTCGGCCGCCGCGTGGCCGAGTGGTCACGCGACCGCCTCCATGACCCTCGCGCTCGGCGCGATCGTCGTGGTGCCGCGAGCGTGGCGTCCGCTCGTCGCCGCGCTCGGAGCCGCGTTTGCGATTGCGGTGAGCTACTCCTTCCTCACCCTCCAGTGGCACTTCCCGAGCGACGTCCTCGGCGGCTTCCTCGTGGCCACGGTGTGGGTGGGGCTGGCCGTCGCGGCGGTCTTCGCGCTCGAGCGGCGCGGACCGGCGACGTCGCCGATGCGGCGCGCCACGCCGGTGTGGCAGGCGCTCGCCCCGGTCGCGGGGCTGCTGCTGGCCGGGCTCGTGCTCGGAGGCCTCATCGCGCTCGCTCGCCCCGAGGCCGTGCTCTCCTACGCGCGCGAGCACACGATCTTCATGGTGGGCGCCGCGACGATCGGCGCGCTCGGGCTCTCGCTCGCCGCCGGGCTGACCGTCGCGCTGCGACGCTAGGAGGAGCGCTACTAGTAGCGGTGGCGGCCCGGCTCCCAGAGCGGCTCGTCCCCGCCGTTCGCGGCGCGGGAGAGGATGAAGAGCAGATCGGAGAGGCGGTTCAGGTAGCGGACCACCTCGGTCCCGACCTCGTCGCCGCAGGCGATCGTCAGCCGCTCGGCGCGCCGGCACACGGTGCGGCAGACGTGGAGCTGGGCAGCGGCCGGAGTGCCGCCCGGAAGGACGAAGGACCTGAGCGGCGCGAGCGTCGCGTTGACCTCGTCGCAGCGCTCCTCGAGCCACGCCGTCTGCTCGGGGACCACGCGTAGGCGCTCACGTGCCTCCTCGTCGCCCTCCGGGACCGAGACGTCGGCGCCCACGTCGAAGAGGTCGTTCTGGATCTGGCGCAGCCAGGCGTCGTGCTCCTCGGGGAGACCGGCCGCGTTCAGCGCCACCCCGAGGTGCGCGTTCAGCTCGTCCACGGTCCCGTACGCCGCAATCCGCGGGTGGGTCTTGGCCACCCGGCTCATGTCGCCGAGGTGGGTCTCGCCCGAGTCGCCGAGGCGGGTGTAGATGCGGGTGAGGTTGACGGTCATCGGCGGCGCGAGCAGTCTAGACCAGCGGCCATCCGAGAGGTGCTCTCTCAAGGGGCGACTCGCGGGCTCGCGGCCCGAGCGCTAGGATCCGCCGCGATCAGAGGTCGGTGGTGCCAAGGGAAGTCCGGTGAGAATCCGGCGCGGACCCGCCACTGTGACCGGGAAGGACCGCCGTGGCGCTCTCCTCGGAGGGCGCAGCCACTGGATCGCCGCCGGCGAGCCGGGAAGGCGCGGATGGGACGAGGCCCGGGAGCCAGGAGACCTACCTCCGGCCTGTCAAGCTCATACGCCCTCGCGGAAAGGGGTGGCTCTCTTGTTCCATCGTCTCTCTGGCGCCTTTGCCGGCGCTCTTCTGCTTCTGTTGTGCTCGGCTGCGGCGGCACCCGCCGCCGCTCCGGCACCCGTCACCTTTCGGGCCGAGGGCCAGGCGCAGACACGGGTGCCGCTCACGCACCTGACCACCAGGGCGGGAACCTTCACCAAGGACGGCAACTCCTGCTCGGCCACGAGCGCGGGCGGTGCGCTCGAGCAGGCCACACGCGGCAACTGGTCGGGCACCTACTCCTCGAGCTTCAAAGACTTCCTCGTGCAGACCATCGTGGGAGAGACCCACTCGGGGGACCCCGACTTCTGGACGCTGTGGGTGAACAACAAGTTCTCCCAGACGGGTCTGTGTTCCACCGAGCTCCAGCCGGGCGATGACGTCCTCTTCTTCGTCGACCGCTGTGAGAACGCTCAGCCGCCGGACTACACCTGCCAGAACCCGCCGGTCCTGCCGCTCGGCGTGAACAGCCCGTCCCGGGCTCGCCGCGGGACGTCGTTCACGGTCACAGTGGTGAAGTACTCGCCCGACGGCACCCCGAAGCCGACGGCCGGGGCCACCGTGACCGGCGGTCAGTCGCCGGTGACCTCAGGATCCGATGGTCGCGCCACCGTGACGCTCGATCACACGGGGACCTCGACGCTCTTCGCCACCCAATCCGGCGCCGTCAAGTCGGCGCCCGCCCCGGTGTGCGGGTACGCGACCGACGACGGCACCTGCGGGACGCCGGACCGCGCCGCGCCCCGCCTTCGCATCCGTGGCATTCGCGAGGGGCAGCTCTTCGGAGCCCGACGGGGTCCGCGGACCCTGCACGGGACCGTGGCGCTCGACGCCTCGGGCCTGCGCAACGTTCAGCTCCGGCTCGGCCGGCGCGTCGGCGGACGCTGCTACCGCTACGACGCTCGCACGGAGCGCCTGCGCCGGCGGAGCTGCCGGACCACGCGCGCCGGCTTCTTCTCCGTCGGGGACCGCGCCGACTGGTCCTACCTCCTGCCGGGCCGCCTGCCGGTGGGGCGCTACGTGTTCGACGCGGTGGCCACCGACAAGAGCGGCAACCGCTCGGGGCTGAAGCTCGGCGTCTCCCGCGTGGTGTTCTACGTGGGGAGCCGCCGATGAGAAGGCGGGCGCCGGCGCTGCTCGCCGCTCTGGCGGCGGCTGCCGGCGCCCTCGGGCCGTTGACGCCGGCCGCGCCCGCCGCGCGGCCGGCGCCCCGCGTCCAGCTCATGATCGTCGGGAAGAGCCGGGTCCTCTACGCCGCGCGCGAGGTACCGGCGCTCGCCGCGACGGTTCAGGTGGGGCGCCGCCGGTGCGCCGTCGCGTCGGCCACGCCGCTGGCGGCACTGGCCGCCGGCCGGCGGCGCGGAGCGCCCTCCTTGCGCCTGCGCGACTACGGGTCGTGCTCGCGCCACCCAACCGGCTCCGGCCAGCTCTTCATCACCCAGATCGGGCCGGATCGCAACGGCGGCCCCGCCGGATGGGTCTACAAGGTCGACCGGAGGCTCGGCACCACGGGCGCCGCCGATCCGAGCGGCCCGTTCGGGACCGGGCGCCGGCTGCGCTCGGGTCAGCGCGTCGTGTGGTTCTACTGTCGCAATGCGAGCTCATGCCAGCGCACGCTCGCGGCCGCCCCGTCCTCCCGGCAGGTGAGCTCCGGCGCCACGGTCACCGTGACCGTGCGCGGCTACGACGACCAGGGAGGGGCACGGCCGATCGCGGGGGCGAGCGTGCGGCTCGCCGGTGCGCGGGCGCTCACCGGAAGCGACGGGACCGCGCGGCTTCCGGCTCCCACCCGACTCGGGCGCTACGAGATCACCGCCACGGCGCCCGGGCTCGTCCCGAGCTTTCCCGAGCCGGTGCGGGTGCGGTGAGGCTGGTGCGGGCCGTCGCAGCCGTGCTGTCCGGCGCGGCGCTCGCCGCCGGAGCGGCGGGCTGCGGACTGGGAGCCGGCCCGCGCACCTCCTCCAGCGTCTCGCTCACGGTCTCGCGCGACTTCGGCGCCCGCCGGCTCGGCGCCGCCTCCGCGCCGTCGGTGCCGGGCGCCGAGACCGTCATGCGCTTCCTGCAACGCCGCTTCCGGGTGCAGACCCGCTTCGGCGGGGGCTTCGTGCAGTCCATCGACGGGCTCGCGGGGGGACAGGAGAGCGGGCGCCCGGTCGACTGGTTCTTCTTCGTCAACGGAATCCTCTCCCCGATCGGGGCGTCCGAGGCGAAGCTGCACGCGGGCGACCGGATCTGGTGGGACCGCCACGACTGGAGCGCCAGCGGTGCGAACGGCAGTCCCGCCGTGGTCGGCTCCTTCCCGGCGCCCTTCACCTCCGACCTGAGCGGCAAGCGCCCGCCCGTGCGCCTCGAGTGCTCGGCGGACGCCGCGCGAGCCTGCGACCGGGTGGCCGAGCGGCTGCGCGCGATCGGCGTCGTGCCCGCGCGGGCGGTGCTCGGGACGGGAGCGGGTGAGGAGACGCTGCGCGTTCTCGTCGGCAGCTGGACCGCGATCCGGCGCGACGGCGCGGCGCGGCCGCTCGAGAAGGGGCCTCAGTCGAGCGGGGTGTACCTGCGTCCGGCGTCCTCGGGTCGCACCCTGGCCGTCCTGAACGCCGCGGGCGGCGTGGCGCGGGCCCTCGGGGCCGGTACCGGCGTGGTGGCGGCGACTCGCTTCGAGAAGCAGGAGCCCGCGTGGCTCGTGACGGGCACCGACTCAGGCGGTGTGCTCGCCGCCGCGGATGCGCTGCAGGAGCGGACGCTCGCGCGCCGCTTCGCGCTCGTGGTCTCGGGCGGCCGCCTCGGATCGGCCCCGGCGGGGGAGGCGCGGCCGTGATCTACCGTCGCCGGGCCAGCCCCCTCCACGCCGCCCGCGCGGGCGCGGCGTGCGCGTGGGTTGCCTCCCTGATGCTCGCGGCGCTCCTCTTCGACCATCCCGTCGTGCTCGGAGCGGAGCTCGCCGTGATCCTCGCCGCCGGGGTCGCCGCCGGCGTCGGGCGCGAGATCGTGCGTGGACTGGGCTGGTGGTTGCTCCTCTTCGCGCTGCCGATCCTGCTCATCAACGCCGTGGTGACGCGCGACGGCCTCACGGTCATCGCCCGCCTCGGGGCCGTGCCGGCGCTCGGACCGCTCGACGTAACGCTCGAAGCCACCGTCTACGGGGCGATCCTGGCCCTCCGCGCGCTCGTGCTCGTGCTCCTCTTCCGCCTCTTCTCGGCGGGAGTCGATCCCGACGAGGTCCTCCGGATGAGCCGCCGGGTCTCGCTGCGCTCGGCGCTCACCGCGACCCTCGCCCTGCGCACGCTGCCCATGCTGCGCCGGGACGCCCGGCGCCTCGCCGACGCCCAGCGCTGCCGGCCGCCGGCCGCCGGAGGCCCGGAGCGGGTCGCACTGCTGCGCGCGGTCACCGCGAACGCGCTCGACCGCTCGCTCGACCTCGCCGCCGCGCTCGAGCTGCGGGGCTACGGCGGCGCGCGGCGCCCGGCGCGCGCACACCGGCCGTGGTCGCGCCACGACCTCGCCTTCGCCGCCGCGGCGCTCACGATCCTCTTGCTGGCCGCGGCAGCGAGGGCGCGCGCGCTCGCGCCCTTCTCGGCCTATCCGTCGCTGCACGCTCCGCTCGGCGGAGGCGTCCTCGCGCTCACGGCGGGCCTCTCCGCGGTCGCGCTGCTGCCGTTCACGCAGCGCCGGGGCATCGAGGGGTGAGCGAGATGCTGAGCTTCGACCACGTCACCTACCGCTACCCCGACGCCTCGGCGCCCGCGCTGCGCGACGTCTCACTCGAAGTCGAGGCGGGGGAGTTCGTGCTCGTCGCGGGGGCGTCGGGCTCGGGCAAGTCGACGCTGCTCCGTGCCGCCGCCGGCCTCGCGCCGCACTTCCACGGAGGGCAGTGGAGCGGCACGGTAGAGGTCGGTGGGATGGACACGCGCGAGCACGGCCCCGGGGAGCTCGCCGCCGTCGCGGGCACCCTGCTCCAGGATCCCGAGGCCCAGGTGGTCATGGGCAGCGTCTGGGCCGAGATCGCCTTCCCGCTCGAGAATCGCGGGTGGGGCGCGCCGGGCGTCGCGCGCGGGGTGGAGGAGGCGGCGCTCGCGCTCGGCATCGCCCACCTCCTCGAGCGCTCGACGCACGAGCTCTCGGGGGGCGAGCTGCAGCGGGTGGCGCTCGCCGCCGCGCTCGCCGGCCGCCCCGCGCTCGTCCTCCTCGACGAGCCGACCTCGCAGCTCGATCCCGTCGCCGGGGATGAGCTCGTCTGGCTCCTGCGCCGGCTGAACGAGGAGTGGGGGACGGCGATCGTGCTGATCGAGCATCGCCTCGAGCGCTGCCTGGCCGCGGCCGACCGCGTGATCGCCTTCTCCGCCGGCGCCGTGGCGTGCGACGCCGCGCCGCGGGACTTCCTCGATTGGGCGGAGCGCGAGCGCCCGGAGCTCGCGACCCCGGCTGCCCGGCTGCTCGCTCGCGCCGGTCTGCGCCCGCCGCCCACGGGGGTCAAGGAGGCGCGAGCGACGCTGCGCGCCCACGGCCTCCAGCCTGCGGCCGAGGATCCTGGCTCGGCGCCGGAGCGCTCGGCCCCGGCGGCGGCGCGCCGCCGGCGGGGCGCCCCCCCGGCCGCTCTCGCCTGCGAGGGCGTGTGGCACGAGCTGCCCGGCGGCCGGGCGGTGCTGCGCGGTATCGACCTCGCCCTGGCTCCCGGCGAGCGGGTCGCGCTCATGGGCCGCAACGGTGCGGGCAAGTCGACGCTGCTGCGCCATGCCGCCGGGCTGCTCGCGCCCTCCCGCGGTCGCGTGCGGGCGGCCGGCCGCGTGGCGCTCCTGCTCCAGAACCCGAACGACTACCTCGTCCACGACCGGGTCGCCGAGGAGGCCCCGGCCGCGGCGCTCGCCGCCGCCGGGCTCGCGGAGCTCGGCGAGCGGCACCCGCGCGACCTCGCCGGTGGCGAGCGCCAGCGCCTCGCGCTGGCCATCGTCCTCGGCGAGGACATGGAGGCCGCGTTCCCGGCCGCCGTGTGCCTCGACGAGCCGACCCGGGGGATGGACCGGGGCGCCAAGGACCGCCTCGCCGCCACCGCCCGCGAGCTCGCCGAGCGCGGCGCCGCGGTGCTCATCGCCACCCACGATCCCGAGCTCGCCGCCGAGGCCACCGAGCGCGTCGTGCTCCTGGGCGACGGGGCGGTGCTCGCCGACGCCCCGGCCGCCGAGGTGCTCGCCGGCGGCTGGTACTTCGCGACGGAGACCGCCCGCGTGCTGGGCGGCGCGGGGGGCGCCCTGCGGCCCGAGGAGGGCGCGGAGCTGCTGCGCTCGGCGCTCGCGCTGGAGCTCGCCCCATGACCTGGGTCGTCGCCTCCTTCGCGCTCCTCGGCCTCGCGCTCGCCGCCGGCGTGGCGTGGTACGAGCGCTCGCATCCCTCCGCGCGCGTGCTGGCGCTGGTCGGCACGCTCGCCGCGCTGGCGGCGCTCGGCCGGATCGCCTTCGCACCGCTGCCCAACGTCAAGCCGACGACCGACATCGTGCTCATCGCGGGCTATGCGCTGGGCGGGGCGCCGGGGTTCATGATCGGGGCCGTGGCGGCCCTGACCTCGAACCTCTTCTTCGGACAGGGCCCCTGGACCCCGTGGGAGATGGCGGCGTGGGGCGCGGTCGGCGTGGGCGGCGCGGCGCTCGCGCGGATGACCGGCCGGCGCATCGGTCGCATACCACTGGCAATCGCCTGCGCGCTCGCGGGCCTGGCATTTGGAGCCGTCATGGACTTCTCGGACTGGACCCTCTACTCGGGTGACCACTCGTGGCGGTGGTTCGCCGCACGCTCGGGGACCTCGCTCCCGTTCAACCTCGCCCACGCCACCGGCAACCTCCTCTTCGCCCTGGCCTTCGGGCCGGCACTCGTGCGCTCGCTCGCGCGCTTTCGCCGGCGCCTCGAGGTCCGCTGGGTCGCCTCGGCCCCGGCCGGCGCCGCCCTGTTCGCCCTGCTCCCCGGACTGGCGCTGCTCGCGAGTGCCCCGCCCGCCGCCCGCGCCGCGAGCCCCGCGGGCTACCTCTCCGGCGCCCAGAACCGCGACGGAGGCTTCGGCGACCGGCCGGGACTCGGCTCCTCGCCGCTCTTCAGCGCGTGGGCGACCCTGGGGCTCGCCGCCCAGGGTCGCAACCCCGCTGACGTCTCCCACGGCGGACGCAGCGCCCTGGACTACCTGCGCGCAGGCGCCCGCGGCCTGAGCGGCGCGGGCGACCTCGAGCGCACGCTTCTGGTCGTCGGGTCCGCCGGCGTCTCGGGGCGCTCCTTCGGAGGCCGCGACCTGGTCGGAGCGCTGCTCTCCCACCGGCGCTCCGACGGCTCCTTCGACGGGCGGGTCAACCTCACCGCCTTCGGCGTGCTCGGCCTGCGCTCGGCGGGCGTGGGATCGGGCTCCTCCTCCGTGCGCGCGGCGGGGGTTTGGCTCGCGGGGCAGGCCGACGGCGACGGCGGCTGGAACTTCTACCGCCGCGGCGGGGTGAGCGACATCGACGACACCGGCGGTGTGCTCCAGGCCCTCATCGCCTCCGGGCAGGGGGGCAGCCCGGCGGTGGGGCGCGGGGTCGCGTTCCTCGTCCACCGCCAGAGCCCGGACGGCGGGTTCCCGGCCAACCCGGGCGGCGGCTCGAACGCCCAGTCCACCGCGTGGGCGGTCCAGGGGCTCGTGGCCGCGGGCCGCGACCCGGACGGGCTGCACCGCGGCGGCGCGCGCTCCCCGCTCGCCTACCTGCGCTCGCTCACCGCCTCGGACGGGAGCGTGCGCTACTCGCGGACCAGCACCCAGGATCCCGTGTGGGTGACGGGCCAGGCGGCGCTCGCGCTGGCGCGGCGGCCCTTCCCCCTCGTGCGGGTCGCGCGCCGCGGCGGCGGCGCGCGCACGGCGGCGGCAGCGGGGAGCGCCGGCGGAGCGGGCGCACCGGGCTCCGCGTCCTCCGGGTCGGGGTCCGGCGCTGGGTCCGGCGGCTCCGGCGGCGGCACGGGCTCCCGCGGCGCCGCGGGGATTCCCGACTGGAGCCACCTGCTAGACGCGAGCCCCTTGACCTGGGCGGCCGGCGCGGGCCACTTGACCGCGCTGCTGCTGCCGCCCGCGGAGACGCCTCCGGCGAGGTAGGAGACCAAGTCTCGGTCAAGAGAACTTGCGCCTCGGATCCCAGGCGCAAGTTTCGCCTCTATACTTGTGTCCTGGACATTGTGCGGCTGAGCGCGAGCCCTATCGGACGCGTAGTCCCGATCACCGGACCCGACCCCGCGACGCACGAGATGATCGTCGGCTCCGCCTATCTGCCGGCGCGGCTACCGCAGGATCTCACCTTATCGACCAATACGTGGACTACGGTCAACGCGGCTACCGCCGCGCTCGCGAGGCTCGACGGTGTGCGCGCCTCGTTCCGGACCCTCAAGTGCTCCGTCGCGCGGCGCTTAGACGGGAAGCGCAGAGCACGAGCGCTCTCGAAGGGACCTACGCGCCGTTTGCCGACGTCCTCGCGGCCGATCGAGACGACGACGTCCATCTGACCGCTGAGCTGCGGGAAGTTCTCAACTTCGAGACCATGGCCGAACTGGCGTTCTCATGGCCGGAGCAACGTCCGCTCACGCTCGGGATGCTCGGCGAGCTTCAGCGGGCCACGGTGCGGGGCACCCGGGGGGCAGCTCAGCGACGCGGGAGGGTTGCGCGACCAGATCGTCATCATCGGTGCATCCGGACGCGGCTTTGCAGACGTCCGGTTCGTTCCCCCGCCGCCGGGTGACCAGCTCCGGACCGGAGTCGAGGGGCTGTTGGAGTGGATCGAGAGTCCGCCCGAGCTGCCGACCGTCGTCCAGGCGGCGATGACCCACTACCAGTTCGAATCGCTCCACCCGTACTCGGACGGCAACGGGCGCCTGGGGCGACTCCTCGTCATCGTCCAGCTGCTTCGCGGCGCGCTCATCCGCGAGCCGCTGCTCGTTGTCTCGCCATGGTTCGAGCAGCGGCGGGAGCAGTACCAGGATGCACTCCTCGAGCTGAGCTATCACGGCAACTGGGACGACTGGATCGCGTTCTTCGCCGAGGGCGTTGCGGCTTCCGCCGCCGAGTCACAGCGGAAAGTCGAGCGGCTGGTCGAGATGCAAGGCGAGCTGCGCTCTCGGGTGCAGGAAGCCGGCAAGCGCGGCGTCGCCGAACGGCTCGCCGCGGATCTCATTGGACGCCCGTACGTGCGCCGCGCCGACGTGCGAGAGCGCTACTCCATCTCCGGGCAAGGAGCGTTCAACGCGATCAACACGCTCGTCCAGCTGGGCATCCTCGAGCCCGCGCCTGCCGGTTACTCTCGCGGAGGTCAGCTCTACGTCGCCAACGACGTCGTCCGCACGCTCTCGGCCTGAGGGACCGCGCACGAACGAAGGCTCTACAGCGACTCGAGCTGCTTCTGGATGTCGCCGACGCCCGACTTGGCGTCGGCGAACATCATCTGGGTGTTCTCGCCGTGAAAGAGCTCGTTGTCGATGCCGGCGAACCCGGGGCTCATGGAGCGCTTGATGACGATGACCCGGCGGGACTTGTCCACCTCGAGGATCGGCATGCCGTAGATGGGGCTGCCCTCGTCGTCGCGCGCGGCGGGATTGGTCACGTCGTTGGCGCCGATGATCAGGGAGATGTCGGTTCCCTCGAACTCGGGGTTGATCTCCTCCATCTCCTTGAGCTTCTCGTAGGGCACCTCGACCTCGGCCATGAGCACGTTCATGTGGCCGGGCATCCGGCCGGCCACGGGGTGGATGGCGTACTCCACGTCGACCCCGCGCTCCTCGAGCGCGTTGGCGAGGTCGGCGACCGCGCGCTGGGCCTGGGCGACCGCCAGCCCGTAGCCGGGGACGATCACCACCTTGCCCGCCTGGGAGAGCTGCGTGGCGGCGTCCTGGGCGTCGGTCTCGTGGACGGGCCGGTCCTCCTGGCCCTCCTTCTTCTGGGCGACGCCGCCGCCGAAGCCGCCGGCGGCGATGGCGGGGATGGAGCGGTTCATCGCCTTGGCCATGAGGTTGGTGAGGATGGAGCCCGACGCGCCGACCAGGGTCCCGGCGACGATGAGCGCGGTGTTGCCCAGGGCGATGCCGGTCCCCGCCGCCGAGAGGCCGGTGAAGGCGTTCAGCCCGGAGATCACCACGGGCATGTCGGCGCCGCCGATCGGGAGCACGGCGAGCAGCCCGACCAGGGCGGCGGCCCCGAGCATCCCGACGAAGACGGCCTCCGAGGTGCTGCCGGCGAGCAGGACGACGGCCAGGGCGACGGCGGTGAGCATCAGCGCGGCGTTGATGATCGCCTGGCCCGGCGCCTTGATCGGGCGACCGGGAAGGATCTCCTGGAGCTTGCCGAAGGCCACAAGCGAGCCCCAGAAGGAGATCGAGCCGATGATCGCGGCAAAGAGGGAGAAGATCTCCTCCTGGAAGGGCGGGCGCCCATGCAGGTGGCGGAACTCGACCCAGGCGATGAGGAAGACCGCGCCGCCCCCGACGCCGTTGAAGAGCGCCACCATCTGGGGCATCTGGGTCATCTTCACCACGCGGGCCGCCGGGACTCCGATGAGCGTGCCGACCACGACACCGAGCGCGATCCAGCCGTAGTTGCCGACGTCCTTGAGCCCGAGGGTCACGAGGAAGGCGATGAGCATGCCGACGGCGGCGATCATGTTGCCCTGCCGAGCGGTGGTCGCCTTGGCCACCCGGGAGAGGCCGAAGACGAAGAGGACGAAGGCGACGATGTACCAGGCCGCCACCCAGTTGCCGTTCTGGAAGATCGACGCGAGCGGCAGCGCCGCCATCAGCTCACCTTGATCACGTTGGGATCCTCGCGCTCGGCCTTCTTGGCCTGCTGCTGTCGCTCCGTGCGGCGGCGCCCGCCGAACATGAGGAGCATCCGATCGGTGACCAGGAAGCCGCCGACGACGTTGATCATCCCGAACACGATGCCCACGGTGGCGAGGAAGATGGAAAGGCCGCTGCTCACCTGCCCCACGGCGATCACCGCGCCGAGCAGGACGATCCCGTGGATCGCGTTGGTCGCCGACATCAAGGGCGTATGCAGGGTGTTGGGCACGCGGGAGATCACGTAGAACCCGACGAAGCCGGAGAGGAAGAAGATCGCCAGGGAGGTGACGAGGCTCATGCCTCGACCAGCTCCCGGGCGCGCTCGTTGACGACCTCTCCGTCGCGTACCACGCACGCCCCCTTGATCACGTCGTCGTCGAAGTCGAGCTCGAGCTTGCCGTCCTCGACCATGAGATCGACGATCGACTGGATGTTGCGGGCGTAGAGCTGGGAGGCGTGCTCGGGCAGCGTGCTCGGGAGGTTGAGCGGCGCGAGGATCTTGACGTCGTGGCGCACGACCGTCTGCCCCGGCTCGGAGAGCTCGCAGTTGCCGCCCGCCTCGCCGGCGAGGTCGATGATCACCGAGCCGGGCTTCATCCGCTTGACCGCCTCTTCGGTGAGCAGGAGCGGGGCGGGCCGGCCGGGGATCAGCGCGGTGGTGATCGCCACGTCGACGTCGGCCACCTCCATGGCCTTGGCGAGCAGCTCGCGCTGGCGGTCCTGCTCCTCATCGGTGAGCTGGCGGGCGTAGCCGCCCTCTCCCGAGGCGTCGCCGATGCCCTCGAGCTCGAGCCACTTGGCCCCGAGCGACTGCACCTGCTCCTTGACCTCGGGGCGCACGTCGAAGCCCACCACGGTGGCGCCCATCCGCCGGGAGGTGGCGATGGCCTGCAGTCCGGCCACTCCGGCGCCGAGCACGAGGACGGTCGCCGCGCGCACCGTGCCCGCGGCGGTGGTGAGCATGGGGAGGAAGCGGCCGAGCTCCTGCGCGGCGAGGAGCACCGCGCGGTAGCCGGCGACGTTGCTCTGGGAGGACAGCGCGTCCATCGACTGGGCGCGGGAGATCCGCGGGATGGCCTCGACGGCGAAGGCGGTGGCGCCGCGGTCGCGCAGCGCCTCGATCACCTCCCGGTTGGTCAGGGGCTGGAGGAAGCCGACCAGGACGCTGTGCTCGCCGAGCCGGTCGATCTCCTCGCGCGTGGGGGGCGAGACCTTGGCCACGATGTCGGCCGTCCAGACCTCGGCGGGGTCGGAGGCGATCCGCGCGCCGGCCTGCTCGAAGAGCTCGTCGGGCAGCAGCGCGCCCTCACCCGCGCCGGCCTCGACGAGGATCTCGATGTCCTCCCCGGCCATTCGCTCGACGACCTCGGGCACGAGCGCGACACGACGCTCGCCCTCCGCGCTCTCCTTGGGCACTCCGATCCGCATGCGGAGGGAAACCTACCGTAGCCTCTGGCCGCATGGCCGGCCGTATCGTGGTGGGCACCTCGAGCTGGGCGGACCCCGGCTTCGTCGCCGACTGGTACCCGCCCGGCATGGCCGCTCGCGAGCGCCTGCCCTTCTACGCCGAGCGCTTCGGCGGGGTGGAGCTGAACTCGAGCTTCTACGCGGTTCCCGACGTGAACACGGTGGCGCGCTGGGTGGAGGTGACCCCGCCCGGGTTCACCTTCGACGTGAAGCTCCACCGCCTGCTCTCACGTCATGCCGCACCGCTCGAATCGCTCCCGCCCGACCTGCGGCCGGAGGCGGCGCTCGGCTCCCGGGGTCGGGTCAGGCTCACTCCCGAGCTCGAGGCGGCGGTGGCCGACCGGATCCTGGACGCCGTCGAGCCGCTCGAGCGGGCCGGACGGCTCGGCGCCTTCCTCCTTCAGCTCTCGCCTGCCTTCTCGCCCCGAGACCATGCCCTCGCCGAGCTCGGGCCGCTGCTCGGGCGCCTCGCGCCGCGCCCCGTCGCGGTGGAGCTGCGTCACCGCGCGTGGGTGCGCCCGGAGCGCATCGAGCGAACCCTCGAGGAGCTCTCCGAGCACCGGGCCGCCTACGTGTGCGTCGACGCCCCGCGAGGCGAGCATCTCACGCTGATGCCCCCGGTCGACGCAGTGACCCGCGAGGACCTCGCCTATCTACGCCTCCACGGCCGCGACGCCGAGGGCTACGTGCGCGGCAAGACCGTGGCCGAGCGCTTCGGCTGGGTGTACTCCGACGACGAGCTCCAGGAGATCGCGGGGCGGGTGAGCGACCTCGCGGCTCGCGCCAGCGACGTGCGCGTGATGTTCAACAACAACCGCTCGAGCGACGCGCCGACCTCGGCCCGGCGCCTGCGAGAGATGCTGGGCCAGGACCCCGGCCCTCCGCCGGAGCCCGCCGGGGCTCAGGGGCGGCTGGTGTGAGCCCCGCCGGCGCGAGGCCCCGCAGCGGCGCCGGGCCGCCCCCTACCCTGCCCAGACCATGATCTCCCGTTCCCGCGCGCTCGAGGCCCTGGTCTCGGAGACCTTCGACGTGGTGGTGATCGGCGGCGGCATCACCGGTGCCGGCGTCGCGCTCGACGCCGCCACGCGCGGCTACAGCGTGGCGCTGGTCGAGAAGTTCGACTACGCCGCGGGTACGAGCGGACGCTCGAGCAAGCTGGTGCACGGCGGCCTGCGCTACCTCCAGAACTTCGACCTCGGCCTGGTGCGCGAGGCGCTCCTCGAGCGCCAGCTCATGGTTCGCCTCGCGCCCCATCTGGTCACCCCGCTGCCGCTGGTGGTCCCCGCCTTCGACGGGGCGCGGCCGGATCGGATGGTCGGCCTGGGGCTGAACATGTACGACGTCATGGCCGCGCGCGGCCCGCGGGGACGGCTCGCCGCCCGGCGCGAGGCGGCGCGCGAGGCGGGAGGCGCGCCGGGCACGGACTGGAGCCCCGAGCGCCACCGGGTGATCTCGGGGGAGGAGGTCGTCGAGCTCCTCCCCGCGCTCGCCGGCCGCGATCCGTCCGGCGGCTACCTCTTCTACGACTGCCAGGCCGACGACGCGCGGCTCGTGCTCACCATCCTCGGCGAGGCCGAGCGCTTCGGCGCGGTGTGCGCAAACGGGGTCGAGGCGCGCGAGCTGGCGCAGGAGGGCGGGCGCGCGGCCGGCGTGAAGGTCTGCGAGGCCGAGACCGGCCAGGAGTGGGTGATCCGCGCCGACGCGGTCATCAACGCCACGGGCGTGTGGGCTGACCGCCTGCGTCCCGAGGAGCTCCACGACGCCGCCGAGGTGCCGAGGATCCGTCCCAGTCGCGGCACGCACATCGTCCTCTCCGCCGAGGACCTCCCGCTCGAGGCCGGGGCGATCGTGCCGGCTCCCGGGGGGCGAACGATCTTCGTGCTGCCGTGGCTCGGGCGCGCGCTGGTGGGCACCACCGACAACGACTACGAGGGCGGGCTCGACCACGTGCGCCCCTCCGAGGAGGACGTCGCCTACCTGCTAGAGGCGGTCAACGACGCCTTCGGCACGTCCTTCGGCCCGGAGCGGCTGACCGGCGCCTATGCCGGCGTGCGCCCGCTCATCTCTACCGCGGACACGAAGAAGTCCGTCGACATCTCGCGCAAGGCGGAGCTGTACGAGACCGCGAGCGGCCTGATCACCATCACCGGCGGCAAGCTCACCACCTGGCGGCGGATGGCCAAGCTGGCGGTCGACCGCATGGTGGAGCGGGAGGGTCGTGAGGCGCCGTGCCGCACGCACGAGATCCCGCTCGGGCTCGCGGTGGCGCCCGAGTCGCTGCCCGGGACGGCGGGCGTCGCCGAGGGGGCGTACGCCCCGCTCGCCCACCGCTACGGGCACGCGGCGCACGACGTGCTGCGCCTCGCAGCCGAGCGGGGCGAGCTCGCCCAGCCGATCATCCCGGGCCTTCCCGACCTGCTCGCGGAGGCCGCGCACGCCGCGCGCCACGAGCAGGTGCGGACGGTCGCCGACGTGCTCCTGCGCCGCACGCGGCTCGGCCTCATCGCCGGGCGCGAGCTCGGCGAGGACGGCGCCGAGGCGCCCCGGCGGGTGGCGCGCGCGCTGGCGAGCGAGCTCGGGTGGGACGAGGTCCGCGTCGAGCGGGAGTGCGAGCGCTTCCGCACCGAGGCGGCCGCCGAGGGCGTCGTCCCGCGCGTGAGCGTCCCGGCGTAACTTCGCCCGCCCCGGCGTGTTTGCACCCCGACCTGCGGCCTGCGGCCGTCTGCGACCCCTCTCTGCGCCCTGAAGCTTCGAGCCCTCATCACCTGCGCCGGATTCGCCTGCGCGGCGCTGGCCGCGCCCGCCGGCGCCGCGCTCGTTCCCGGCGCGTCCCTGGACGGCCCGGGCGCGGGCATCGATCGCCTGGGTGGCGTCGACCTCTCCCGGGACGGCACCGCGGCGCTCGTCTACACGAAGCAGGACGGCGGCGCCCTCCACGTCTTCGCATCCCGTGTGCTCGGCGGCGACTGGCAGCCGCCCCAGCGCCTCGACCCGGGCCTGAGCGGGTCCTCCTCCCAGCCCGTGGTCGCCACCGGCGACGGAGGGAGGGTCCTCATCGCCTTCGTCAACGCCGGCCAGCTCTACACCGTCACCCGCCCAGCGGGACCGGCGGCCGGCGGCTTCCCCGCCGCGGTCCCGCTCTCCGGGGCGACGGGAGCCTCGGACCCGTCGATCACGCTCTCCATCCACGGCAAGGGCTACCTCGCCTTCACCGCCGCGACTCCCAGCTCGGGCCACGACGTCCGCGCCGCGTTCCTGACCTCCGGCGGGTGGTCCCTGATCGGCTCGCCGCTCGACAACGATCCGGCGCGGGACGCGGGCCTCGGCGCCGGACGCCCGCGGATCGCGGCCGCCGCCGACGGCCTGGCCGTCGTCGCATGGGGAGAGTCCGGGAGCGTCTACGCCCGGCGCATCTGGGGCACCTCGCCGAGCGTGGTCTCCCCTCAGGTGAGCGTCGACTCCTTCGAGGGGCAGCCGGGCGGCGTGGCCGACTCCCCGGAGGTGGGCGCGGGCTACGACTCCTCCATGTGGGTCACCCTCGCCTTCCGGCAGACCTTCGCGCAAGCCGGCGGGCCGGTCTCCCGGGTGATCAGCCGCCGCCTGCGCGGCTCGGCGTTCGAGGGCCCCTTTCCGGCGGACGGGCTCCCCTCTCCCGCCCCCGAGGGCGCAGACCGTCCGCGCATCGCGGTCGGCGGTGCGGGCGACGGGCTGCTCACCTCCGAGCGCCAGACGACGAACGGTACCTGGGCGCTGAACGTGGGCCATTCCTCCTCGCCCATGGAGATCGACTCCGGTGGCGCCACGAGCGCCCCCTACCCCGTCCCGGCCCTGGGACCCGGCAGGGGCTTGGTCGCCTACCAGCAGTCCGGCGCGGGCACCGCCGACGTGCGCGTGCGCCTCTTCGCCGCCGACGGCTTCGCCCCCGAGGCGACGGTGACCGACCCCTCGCTCGGCCCCACCGTCGCCGGCCAGGGGCTCGAGGCCTCGGCCGACGGGGCCGGCGACGTGGTCGTGGCCTTCGTGCAGGGCCCCTCCGGCGCGCGGCGCATCGTCGTCGGCGGCCTCTACGTCCCGCCGGGATCGTTCTCCGCCACCTTCTCCTCCGGCTTCGGTCGCCTCTCCCGGCCGCTCGTGAGCTGGACTCCGGCGGCCGGCGCGCTGGGCGGCATCCGCTACTCCGTGACCGTCGACGGCGCGCTCGTCGCCACCACGGGCGGGACCCGAGCGCGACCGACCCCGGTCGGCGACGGGGCACACACCGTTCAGATCACCGCGACCGACCGCCGCGGGCAGTCGAGCAGCGCCGCACCGCGCCGGCTCCTCATCGACACGACCGCGCCGGTCGCGCGGGTCAGCGTTCGTGGCCGGGCGCTCGCCGGCACCGCTCTGCGCGTTCGCCTCTCCGCCGTCGACCGGCCGCCGCGGGGGCGCGTGCCCACCTCCGGCCTGGCTCCGGTGCTCGTCCGCTTCGGCGATCGCACGGCGCAGCGCATCGCCCCGAGAGCGCTCGCGCGGGGCGTCCTGCACCGCTACCTCCGCGCCGGGCGCTACCGGATGCTCGTCTCGGTGCCCGACGCCGCGGGCAACGTGCGCCACCTCGCTCTCGTGGTGCGGGTCGCCCGCCACGGCTGACCTCCGCCCCGTGCCGCCGGCGCCGGTAGGGTCTCCCGGGCCGTCACCGCGACCCGAGGAGGCATCAGCATGAGGTTCTTCATCGACACCGGCTCCGTCGCCGAGGTGGAGGAGCTCGCCGCCTGGGGAGTGCTCGCCGGGGCGACCACCAACCCGAGCCTGCTCGCCAAGGAGGACGGCGCTCCGGGGGACATCGTGCGCCGGATCTGCGACCTGGTCGGCGGTCCCGTCTCGGCCGAGGTCGTCTCGGCCGACCCCGAGGAGATGGTGGCCGAGGGACGGGCGCTCCGAACCCTGCACGAGCACGTGGTGGTCAAGGTGCCCTTCGGCGCCGCCGGCCTGCGCGCGACGCGCGCGCTGAGCGATGACGGCATACCGGTCAACATGACGCTCGTCTTCTCGCCGACCCAGGCGCTCCTCTCCGCCGAGGCGGGCGCCCGCTACATCTCCTGCTTCATGGGGCGCCTGGACGACGTCTCCATCGACTCCGCCGAAGTGGTGGCCTCCATCGTCGGCTGCCTGCGCCCCGCCGGGTCCACCGCCGAGGTTCTCGCGGCCTCCATCCGCCATCCCGAGCACGTGATCACCGCGGCCCGGCTCGGATGCGAGGTGGCCACCGTCCCCGGCAAGGTACTGCGCCAGATGCTGGAGCACCCGCTCACCACCGCGGGCATCGAGCGCTTCACCTCCGACTGGCAGTCCCGCCCGGAGTTCGCCGAGTGGCTGCGCGATCTGGTCGCCGGGGAGCGGGTGGCCTAGCTCACCGCAACCTGCGGCTTTTTCGGCGCCGGACGGGGGAGAGAAGGAGCCGCCGACGCGCTAGAAAGTCGCACGAGGCGGGTGTGGAGGAGCCAGGTCGCACATTCAAGAGGCGGGGCGGTGCGCGACGGGTCGAGCGCCGCTCGCCGGAAGCCGTTCTCGACGCCCGAGATGGCCGCGAGCTCGTCCTGGCGGTGATCGGCGAGCACGCAGCCTCGCTGCTCGGCACCGCCCGGCGCTACTCGCTGTGCGCGGATGACGCCTACGACGCCTACCAGCGGGCGCTCGAGATCTTCCTACGGCGCGCCGACACGCTCGAGCGCTCCTCCGTGCTCCCGTGGATCAGGACGGTGATCAAGCACGAAGCGCTGTCGGTGCGCTCCGCCCGCCAGCCGCTGGTGGGCCACGCCGAGCCGGACCTCGACCTCCACGAGGACACGGAGGCGCCGACCGACGAGGAGCGGATCGCCCGCTTCGACCGGGCGACACGCGCGGCCGAGGCGCTGCAGCGGCTCAAGCCCCAGGAGCGCACCGCGCTCGTGCTCAAGGCCGAGGGGCACTCCTACGCCGAGATCGCCGACCGCACGGGCTGGACGTACACGAAGGTCAACCGGTGCATCTCCGAGGGCCGCCAGCGGTTCCTCAACCGTTATGCGCGCATCGAGTCGGGCGCGGAGTGCGAGCGCTGGGCGCCGCTCCTGTCGGCGGTGGCCGACGGGGAGGCCTCGGCCGCAGAGCTCTTCGAGCTGCGTCCCCACCTGCGCCGCTGCGCCGCCTGCCGAGCGACGGTGCGCGAGCACCACGGGGCGGCGCGGAAGATCGCCGCGGTCCTGCCGGTCGGTGCGCTGCCCGCGCTCTCGGCGGGCGTCGTCGCCGACCCATCCGGGCGCTCCTCGACGTTGCTGGCGCGTTTCCACGACGCACTGACGGGCGGCCTGCACGAGCGCGCCACCATGTCGGCGGCCAAGCTGCAGTCGGCGGCGGAGATGGCCTCCTCGGGGAAGGTGGCGGCCATCGCCGCCTCCACCGCCGCGCTGGCGGGAGGAGGGCTCGCCGTGCAGGAGCAGCTCGAGCCCGCCCATCACGTTCGCCGTCGCGCGAACGTGCATCGCGTGGTCGTCCGCCACCACCGCCCGCCCCGCACGCGCCCGGCCGCCGCGCTCGTCGACGCGCCCGCTCCCCGTCGGGCGGCCCGCGCCCCCGCCCCGGCTTCCTCGCCGGAGGCGCCCGTGGCCACCCCGCCGCCTTCGGCCCCCGCGCCGGCGCCGGCGCCGAGCGCGCCGCCGCCACCTCCGAGCCGGGACTTCGCGCCCGAGCGGCCGGCTTCGAGCAGCGTCTCGAGCGCTCCCGCTCCCGCCGCCGCACCACGCCGGGCGGCGCCGAGAAGCGGCACGAGCGGCGAGTTCGGCCCCTGAGCGCTCGCCGCGCCGCATCCGTCGCGGTGTCGTCCGCCGCGCCTCGTACCTTCTTGGGCACCGTCTCTCGTCCCCGGACCCTGCGAGCCGCGATGCCCCTGTGCTTCATCGAGCCCCAGAACGCGATCCGCGTCATGGCCGAGTCGGTCGGGCGGGAGGCCCGCCGCCAGCTCCTCGGTGAGGTGGTGCGCGCCTGGGTGGACGAGATCCCCGAGGGCGACCTCCTCTCGCACTACGCCAAGGCGGTCGCCGACCTCGACGAGGACGATCTCTCCATGCTCGCCGCCTGGCACGCCTCGCTCGAGGTCGGTCATCCCGTCGCCAACCGCGAGTTCCTCACGAGCGTCTTCCCGTCGCTCGGCGAGAACCGCCGCGAGGCGCTGAAGATCGCCGCGGGCTTTCGTGGGGAGGATGCGTTCGAGGCCGGGGTCGGCGAGGACCAGGCGCTCGACACCGTGCTGCCGTGGCTCTCTCCGGCGGGCTGCCGCAGGCTCGCCGGCGAGTGCCTCGAGCTCTACTGCTGGGACCGGCTGGGCAGCGAGAACTAGGCCGCTTCCGCCCTCCGGCTCGGCCCGGCGGGACCCGTTCCTCAGCCTGCGGCGAGCGTCGCCTCCACGTCGGCGATCGCCTGCTCGGTGGAGCGGAACCACACCGCTCCCATCCCCAGCGTCCGCGCCGCCTCGCAGTTGACCTCGATGTCGTCGAGCAGGAGCGTGGCGCCGGCCGGCAGCCCGAGGCGCTGCAGCGTGAGCTCGTAGATCTCCGGCTCGGGCTTGCGCATCCCCACGAACGCGGAGTCCACGACGAGCTCGAAGAGATCGTCGACGGGGAGCATCGCGCGCCAGCGCGGCTCCCACTCCCGCACGTTGTTGGTCAGGAGGGTGAGCCGCAGGCCGCGTTGGTCGAGCAGTGCGCGCAGGTAGGAGATGAGCTCCTCGTTGGTCTCGAGGTGAGCGAAGTAGGCCTCGGCGAACCCGCTTATCGCCACCGGGCGGCCGAGCTCGGCCCGGAGGCCGTCCTCGAGCCTGGCGAGGAAGTCGGCCCAGGTCAGCCGGCCCTTCTCGAGCTCGAAGAGCGGGTGGGCGCCGTCGCGCTCGGCCGCGGCGCCCATCGCGCGTCCGAGGGCCTCGAGCGGGATCCCCGCGGAGTCCTGGAAGGCCGCGAAGGACTGCAGCAGCGGCGAGGTGAGCACGCCGCCGAAGTCGGAGACGATGGCCCGCACCGGGATCACGCGCGGCGAAGCACGTCGTAGCAGCCGACTCCGGTGCGGCCCTCCATGCGCCACAGGAAGAATGCGGCGTCGAGCCGGAGGCGTCCGAGCTCGAGCGAGGCTCCGCACAGCGCCTCTCCGGCCGCGCGGCGCGGGAAGTCGTCCTCGGCGCCGACCCACAGCTCGAGCCCCGCCCGGCGCTGGCGGCCCTCCGCGTCGTAGATCGTCGAGAGCCGAGGCTCGGCGACCGACTGCGCTCGCACGCCCTCCTCCCCCGCACGCTGCACGAGCCACGCGCTGAGCGCCTCGTCGGCGTGCTCCTGCGCCGCCGCCGGGCGGACCGCGGCCAGTCCCACGGCGAGGTCGGGCTCGAGCCAGGCCGATACCGTGCGCGTGAGCGTAAGCGCCCCCCAGTCGGGGGCGCCCCACTGGCGCCCGCGCTGGCCCAGGCAGTCGACCTCGAAGCGCTTCTCGCCGGTCCGGACGGTTCCGCGCACCGCGCAGAGCTGCTCGTAGCCGCGCAGCCCGGAGACCCTCTCGGCGGCGCTTGCCTCCTCGAGCTCCGCCGGCCCGGCAAGGGCCGAGAACTCGAGCTCGAAGGATCCTTCTGGCGCGGCGAGCCCGACGCTCCAGCGCTCGAGCGGGGCGAGCGTCGCCGTGCTCAGGCGCCCCGCTTCGAGCGCCCGCCAGTCGGGCGCTCGGACCTCGCCATGCTCGGTGAGCGCGGCGACCGGCTCCCCGCCGCGGAAGAGCAGGCCGAGCCCGGTCACCAGCGCGGGCTCGCCGGGCGAGAGACCGATTCGCGCGGTGCCGAACAGCCCCGGCTCGGCGTCCCCCCAGGCGAAGGTGACCGCCTCTCCGAAGCCCGGCCCCGTCTCCTGCCGGACGCTCTCGTCCTCGGGGCCGATCACCGGCGCCGGCGGCGCGGCGGGTCGATCTCGACCGCGGTGCCCTCGACGTCGTACGGCTCGGGAGCCGGCCTACGACCGCCGAGCCCGCCGACCACGCGGACCATCGCCCGGTTGGTGAAGTTTCGCACGAGCGCGCGGCGCAGCACCGCCCGAGTGGGGGGCAGGAGGAGGAGCAGGCCGACGATGTCGGTGAGGAAGCCCGGGGAGATCAGCAATGCGCCGCCGAAGATCACCAGCGCTCCGTCGAGCACCTCGCGGGCCGGCGCCCGTCCCGAGGTGAGCGCCGTGTTGAAGCGGCGCCACGTCGCCCGGCCCTGGGCGCGGAGCAGCGCGCTGCCGAGCACGGAGTCGAGGAGGAGCAGGCCGACCGTGGGCAGCGCCCCGATCGCGTGGCCGACCTGGATGATCACGTAGAGCTCCGCGATCGGCACGACGATGAAGACGACGACGAGGAGGGGCAGGATCACGTCGCCAGAGGCTACCCGGCCTCGGCCGCCGTACAGCGGCGTCTCGCGTCAGCCCAGCACGGAAGCGGGTCCGACGATGCGCACGCCGTCGAGCCGGTGCAGGCCGGCCATCCAGATCAACCTCTCGATCTGCGGCTGGGGGCAGCGCAAGAGCAGCGCGCGCCCGCGGGCGCGCAGGCGGCGCGCGAGCATCGCCAGGTCCAGCATGAGCGAGGGATCGGCGAAGCCGAGCTCGGACAGATCGACCACCACGTCGGTGCGGGATGCGAGCGCTCGGGTCAGCGCACGTCGCCGACCTCCCTGCGTCGAGCGGTCTTCGTCTCCGGAGCACCGGAGCACCGCGCCATATTCGTCGAACGCGAGGATGCGACCCAACCTAGCGAAGATTCCCATCGCACCTCAACCCTGACTCTGTGAGAGAACACTCGGCAAACACACTCGAGACAGCTGAGGGCGGATAGAGTGGCCGCATGCCCACGGTCTCCCCCGACGCGGTCACGGAGGCGCTGACCAACGTGATCGATCCCGAGCTGGGCCTCGACTTCGTCGAGCTCGGCCTCGTCTACGACGTCGAGGTCGAGGGCCCGAAGGTCACCGTCACCTTTACGCTCACCACCCCCGCCTGCCCCATCGGCCCGCAGGTCTCCGAGCAGATGGAGGAGTTCGTCGGCGAGGTCGAGGGCGTCGAGGAGGTCGTTCCCCGCATGGTCTTCACTCCGCCGTGGTCGCCCGACAAGATGAGCGAAGACGCGAAGTTCGCTCTGGGCTACTGAGCGGTCCCGGTCGGCGCCTGCCACCGGACACGCCAGACCCGACTCGACCCGATCCGTCGGGCCGCGCCGAGCCGGCGTCCGCCCGCCGCCGGCGCTGCGCAGGGGGTCGCCACGCAGGCGGTTTGAGACCTACAGGGCGGAGAGCGGCGACGCCGAACGCCGCCACACCTCTGCAACGCCCGAAGGGCACCCGAGGTTGGAGAGTGAGAGGCGCTACTTCTCGCGGGGCGACGGCGACTTCCCCGCCCGTCGCCCCTGCGCTCCCGTGGAGCGTCGCCCGTTGCGCGCCGCCGCCGCGCTGCCGCGGCGCTTGGCGCGCATCTCGGCGGCCGGCCCGGTGCTCCTCGCCGTGCCCTTCGGTCGGCGCGTGGGTGCGGTCGCCGCCTTGCGCTCAGGAGACCTCCTCGCCGCCGCGAGCTTCAGCTCCTCGAGCGACTCCTCGAGCCCGGCGGTGATGACATCGAGGTCGGGCAGCGCGTCGTAGTCCGCGAGCAGTCCGAAGTTCACCCCGCCGTCGTAGGACATGATCGCGATGGCCAGCGCGTGATCCTTGGGCAGGAAGGCGATCGGGAAGAGGTCGAGCAGCCGCCGCCCGAGTACGTAGAGCGGGAACTGCGGGCCCGGCACGTTGGTCACGATCAGGTTGAAGAGCCGCGTGGAGAAGTTCAGCCGCGAGGCCTGGGCGAGGACCGTGGGCGGCGCGAGCTGCTGCACGCCGGCGAGCACCTCGGCGCCCACCGCCTGCTTGGACTCCTTGAGCCCGTCCATCGCCTGCTTGACGAAGCGCAGCCTCGTCTCCGGGTCCTTGATGTAGACGGGCAGAGGCCCGCGCATGGCCGCGATGCGATTGCCGAGCTGGTGATGCTCGGACTCCTGCCGGATCGAGACGGGCACGAGCGCCCGCATCTCGAGGCCCTCGGTCCGCACGCCGCGTGAGCGCAGCCACCGCGCCAGCGCCCCGGAGACCACCGTGAGCACCACGTCGTTGACCGTGCCCCCGAGTGCGTCCTTTACGTACTTGAGGTCCTCGAGCTCGCCGCGCACGATCGCGTAGCGGCGGTGCGGCCCGATCTCGACGTTCAGCGGCGTCTCGGGCGCGGGGTTCAGGCCTGCCCAGACGATCTCCCCGACGCCCTCGACCGCCTCGCGCGCCGCGCCGAGCGAGGTGGCCGGGCGCGCCACCGCGCCCACCGTGCGCGCCGCCATGCCCACCGAGGTCTTGACCAAGCCCTTCACCCCCGCCGCGACGAGCTCCGCGGCGGAGGGCTCGGGACGGGGCTGCCAGGGCTCGAGCCCCTCCGCAGGCGGCGCCGGCTCGGCGCTCAGGTCGAAGAGGACCGTCGCCAGGTCGACGCCGGAGATGCCGTCGACGAGTGCGTGGTGGGTCTTCGAGAGCAGTGCGAACCGCCGACCACGGGCTTCGCCCGCGGTGCCCGGGTCCAGACCCTCGACGAGCCACGTCTCCCACAACGGCTTTGAGCGGTCGAGCGCCTGGGAGTGCACGCGCGCGGCGAGCTGGAGGAGCTGCTCCTCGGTGCCCGGCGCCGGGAGCGCCGTGTGGCGGACGTGGTACTCGAGGTTGAAGCTCGGGTCGTCGACCCACAGCGGCCGGCCGGTCTCCATGGGCGGCACCGCGAGCTTCTGGCGGTAGCGCGGCACGAGATGGAGGCGCCCCCGGACCTGGTCCACGAAGTCGGCGTAGGAGGGCGGCGGTCCCTCGAAGGTCATCACCGCGCCGACGTGCATGTGCGAGGTCGACCCCTCCTGGGCGAGGAACGAAGCGTCGACGGCGGTCAGCCGGTCGAGATGTGCCTGGGCCATGGTTCCGTCTTCTCCTCGATGCTGCCGATGTCCCGAGCGCCCAAGCCTAGTCGGCCGCTGCGTTGAGTGGCTCACGTCTGCTATCACCGCTGCACACAGCGACGCGAGGGAGCGACAGCATGGCGTGGGACTTCTCGACCGACCCCGAGTTCCAGGAGCAGCTCGACTGGATGCGCGACTTTGTTCGCGAGGAGATCTGGCCGCTCGAGACCCTCGACCTCGACCAGCGTCAGATCGAGCGCGCCTTCGTCCCGCTGCAGGACCAGGTCAAGGAGCGGGGCCTGTGGGCCGCCCACCTTCCCCCCGACCTGGGTGGCCAGGGCTTCGGCCAGGTCAAGCTCGGGCTCATGCACGAGATCCTCGGCACCTCGCTGCTCGCGCCGTTTGCCTTCGGCAACCAGGCGCCCGACTCGGGCAACTCCGAGATCCTCGCGATGGTCGGCAGCGAGGAGCAGAAGGAGCGCTGGCTGCATCCCCTGCTCGCCGGCGACCTCCACTCGGCCTTCTCCATGACCGAGCCCGAGAACGCCGGCTCGGATCCCACGACGCTGAGCACCACCGCCGTGCGCGACGGGAACGAGTGGGTCGTAAACGGGCACAAGTGGTTCTCCTCCAACGCGTCGATCGCCGACTTCCTCATCGTCATGGCGGTCACCGACCCCGACGCACGCAAGTACCAGAAGGCGTCGATGATCATCGTCCCCGCCGACACGCCCGGGGTGGAGATCGTGCGCGACGTCCCCACGATGGAGCACCCCCACCAGGAGTTCGGCAGGCTCGGGGGGCACGCGGAGATCCTCTACCGCGACGTGCGCGTGCCGGCCGACAGCCTCCTCGGGCCGCAGGGCGCTGGGTTCCTCATCGCCCAGCAGCGCCTCTACCCCGGGCGCATCCACCACTGCATGCGCTGGCTCGGCGTCTCCCGGCGCGCGTTCGACATGCTCTGCGAACGCTCGCTCGTGCGCTACGCCCACGGCTCTCTGCTCTCGGAGAAGGAGACCGTGCAGAACTGGATCGCCGACTCGGCGGCGGAGATGAGCGCGGCACGGCTCATGACGCTGCACGCGGCGTGGATCATGGACACGCAGGGCGCCGCGGCGGCGCGCAAGGAGATCTCGCTCATCAAGTTCTACGGAGCGAAGGTGCTGCACGACGTGGTCGATCGCGCGCTGCAGGCCCACGGGTCGCTCGGTTACTCGACCGACCTGCCACTCGAGGCGATGTACCGCTTCGCGCGCGGGGCGCGCTTCTACGACGGTCCCGACGAGGTGCACCGCCAGTCGGTCGCCCGCCAGATCCTGCGCGGCTACGAGGCGCCGGCCGACGGCGTGCCCACCGAGCACGTCCCGACCCGGCGGGAGGCTGCCCGGCACAAGTTCGCCGACCTGCTCGAGGCCGTCACCGCAAACGATTGAGAGCGCGACTCCTCGCCTACGCGCTCGTCGCGCAGGTGCTGCTCGGCACTGCGCTCGTGGCCGTGGCGCTCGACGGCTTCAGGGTCTTCGGAGCCGACGGTCAACCGGCGGCGCCGATCCCCTTCGACGCGGGCCGCGCCTTCGCCGACGTGCGCCGCCAGGTCGGCTTCGGGCCGCGGCCGGCCGCCTCGGCCGCGCTGCGGCGCCTGGGGGAGGAGCTGCGGCGCCGGCTGCCCGCAGGACGAGTCGAGACGGCCCCGGGCGGCCTGCGCAACATCGTCGGGAGCCTTCCGGGCCGCCGCCCCGCCCTCGCCCTCGCCGCCCACTACGACACGAAGGACCTTCCCGGCTTCGTCGGCGCGAACGACGGGGCGGGCGGCACCGCGGTCGTGCTCGAGCTCGCGCGGGTGCTCGCCGGAGACCGTCCGCGCGACGCACCCGAGATCCGCTTCCTCCTCTTCGACGGGGAGGAGGCCCCGCGCGGCGTTCCCGAGCGCGCCTTCGTCCACTCCGGGCTGCGCGGCTCGAAGGCCTACGCGCTGCGCCACGCCCGCGAGCTGCGGGCGCTGATCCTGCTCGACTTCGTGGGCAACCGCCCGCTCTCCCTCCCGCGGGAGGCGAGCTCCGATCCCCGCCTGTGGGCGCGACTCCGCACCGCCGCCGGGCGTGCCGGCGTGGCCGGCGCGTTCCCGAACCGCACGGTGGGGGCGATCTATGACGACCACACTCCCTTCGCGCGCCTCGGCGTGCCGGCGATCGACCTCGTCGACTTCGACTACCGATGCTTTCACCGGCTCTGCGACGACCTCGCCCACGTCTCGCCCACGAGCCTGGGGCAGGCCGGCACCGCGGTAGCGGAGCTCGTGCGCGAGCTCGAGCGCCCCTGACCGCTCAACCTCTTTAGCGACGGTTAGGGTTCGCTCGCGACGCTGCCGCGCCTGCTGTGGTGGGATCTATCGCCAAGCGCCTCCTCGCCCTGGCCGCGGTTGGCCTGCTCGGGGTGCTGCTCTCGGCGCTCTGGCCGAGCGCACGAGCTCCGCACCGCCTACGCTCCCGGCCTCCTCGCCCCCGAGCGCTCGCCCGCGCGGCGTTCCCTCGTCCCCACTCGAGGCGCCAGCGCGTTCGGCCCCGGCGTCACGCTCGACCGGCCGCGTCCCCCGCGCACGGGCGGGTGGTGCGGGCGTCGTTCTACTCGCCGGCTGTAGGCGCCCAGAAGTACTACCTGATCTACCTGCCGCCCGACTACCGGCGCCAGGCGGCGCGGGGAAGGCGCTTCCCCGTCCTCTACCTCCTGCATGGCGGCCCGAGCGATCCCGCGACCTACGTGGCGGCCGCCGCGGTGCCCGAGACCTTCGATCGCCTGCTCGCCCACCGCCGCGCGCGCCCGATGCTCATCGTCATGCCCTACGGACGGATCCACGACGGTCCGCCGGACCCGGAGTGGTCGAACACCGCGCTCGGCCGCTACGAGGATCTGGTCCTCGATGCGGTCCGGGCGGTCGACGCCCGCTGGCCGACGGTCCGGCGGCGAGGGGCGCGCATGCTTGCCGGGTTCTCGACCGGCGGCTATGGCGCGGCCAACATCGTCCTCCACCACCCCGCGAGCTTCGGCAGCTTCGAGAGCTGGTCGGGCTTCTTCGTGGAGGATCGCGCGCAGGCCTTCCGGCACGAGTCCGAGCGGAGCGTGCTTCGCAACTCACCGGCCCTCTACGTGAGCTCCCTGCGTGCCGAGCTGCGCCGCTATCCGATCCGGGCCTTCGCCTACCAGGGACGCGACGACCACGAGCGGACGCACCTCGCCGCGTTCACCGCCCGGTTCCGCGCGGCCGGCGGACGGATCATCGAGGCGCTGTACCCGGGCAAGCACTCGTTCCGCCTCTGGCGTTGGCGGATGCGCTCCATGCTCACGTTCGCGTCACGGGTCCTGCACGCCGGAATGCCCTGAGGCCGGCGGTACGATGGGGTGGGCGATGCCCATCGAGACCCTCACCGCGCCCGAGAAGCTCCTGCTCGCCGCCCCGCGCGGATACTGCGCGGGCGTCGACCGGGCCGTGCAGACCGTCGAGCGCGCGCTCGAGCTGCACGGCGCGCCGGTGTACGTGCGCAAGGAGATCGTCCACAACAAGCACGTGGTCGAGCAGCTCCGCGCCCGGGGGGCGATCTTCGTCGATGAGGAGACCGAGGTGCCCGAGAGCGCCACGGTGGTCTTCTCGGCCCACGGCGTCGCTCCGCGCGTGCACGCCAACGCCGCCACCCGGAGCCTGCAGACCATCGACGCGACCTGCCCGCTCGTCACCAAGGTCCACGTAGAGGCCAAGAAGTTCGCCTCGGAGGGCTACACGATCGTGCTCATCGGGCACGCCGGGCACGAGGAGGTCGAGGGCACGATGGGCGAGGCGCCCGAGCACATCGTCCTGGTCGAGACCGAGGAGGACGTCGCCGAGCTCGCGGTCGCCGATCCCGAGCGGGTGGCGTTCATCTCCCAGACCACGCTGTCGGTCGACGAGACCCGCACGATCATCCTGCGCCTGCGCGGGAAGTTCCCGAGCATCGTGGGACCGCGCACCGACGACATCTGCTACGCCACCACCAATCGCCAGGCCGCCGTCAAGCAGCTCGCTCAGCAGTGCGACCTGGTGCTCGTGATCGGCTCGCGGAACTCCTCGAACTCGCAGCGGCTCGTCGATGTCACCCGGGAGTCGGGCACCGAGTCGCATCTGATCGACAACGAGGCCGGGGTGCGCGAGGAGTGGCTCGAGGGCAAGCGCGTGGTCGGCATCACCTCGGGCGCCAGTGCGCCCGAGGAGCTCGTGCAACGCCTCGTGGACTTCTTCCGGCGGCGCGGCACCGAGAACGTCGCCGAGCTCGAGGTGGTCCATGAGGACGTCCGCTTCATGCTGCCCAAGCCCATACGCCAGGGCCTGGCCGAGCGCGGCTGACGGGCTCCCGACGCCCGTAGAGTGCGCCGCCGTGCGCACCCTCGTCATCTCCGACCTGCACTTGGGGGCGCGCTCGCGGATCGACCTCGTCCGCCGCGTCGAGCTCCGCGCGCCGTTGCTGGATGCCCTGGAGGGCGTCGATCGGGTGGTGCTGCTCGGCGACACGCTCGAGCTGCGCCACGGTCCGGTGCGCGAGGCGCTCGCCGCCGCCGAGGGCTTCCTCCGCGATCTCGGGGCGGCGCTCGGCGCCGGGCGCGAGGTCGTGCTCGTCGCCGGCAACCACGACCACCACCTCTTCGAGCCGTGGCTCGAGCGCCGCGCGCGCGGCGCCGAGCCGCCGCCGCTCGAGCTCGAGGAGACCCTGGCGGCGCCGCGCGGCGAGCTGCTCGACCAGCTCGCGGGCTGGCTCGAGCCGGCCCGCCTCCGTGCCGCCTATCCCGGTGTCTGGCTGCGCGAAGACGTCTACGCGACGCATGGCCACTACCTCGACCGGCACGTCACCGTGCCGACGTTCGAGCGCCTCGCGGTGGGGGTCATACACCGCCTGAACGGCTCCCGACCCTCCCCCGGCGACCGGGTCGAGGAGTACGAGGCCTCGCTCGCGCCCGTCTACGCGTGGATCGACGCGATGGCGCAGGCCGCGCCGCCCGCGCGGGGCGTCGGGGCCCACGGCGCCTCGGCCCAGCTCTGGCAGTCGCTGGCCCGCGGCAGCGGCCACCGGCCGCTGCGCTCCACCGCGCTGCGCACCGGCGTCGCGCTGAGCATCGCGACGCTCAACCGGGCCGGCCTCGGGCCGTTGCGCGCCGACGTCTCGGGCGCCGAACTGCGTCGCGCCGGACTGCGGGCCATGGGGGAGGTGGTGGAGCGCCTCGCCATCGACGCCGACCACGTGATCTTCGGGCACACCCATAGGGCCGGCCCGTGGCCGGGCGACGCGCCCGAGGCGTGGATGGCGCCGACCGGCCCGCGCCTCCTGAATACGGGCAACTGGGTCTACGAGCCCCACTTCCTCACGCGCAACCCGAACGAGAGTCCCTACTGGCCGGGGGTCGGCGTGGCGGTCGACGACGAGGGGCCGCTGCGGCTCGAGCGCTTCCTCGGCTACCGGGGGCATGCCGACCTGCGCCCGCCGACTTCGGCGACGTAGGCTCTGCGCATGCCGACCTGGTCGTCGCGATCGGGCTTCGCCTCCCCGGCGTCGAGGTCGCTACCTCGTACGGCACCCCCGCGCTCCGGGTCAGGGGAAGGGGGATCTGCCGGCTGCGCACCGATCCCGACGCGCTGGTGCTGCGGGTGATCGATCTCGGCGAGCGCGAGGCCCTCCTCCAGGGCCAGCCTGAGGTCTTCTTCTCGATCCCGCACTACGACGGTCATCCCTACGTCCTCGTCCGGCTGGAGGCCGTCGATCCCGTCGAGCTGGGCGAGTTGCTCGAGGAGGCGTGGCGGCTCCGCGCCTCGAAGCGCCTGATCAGCGCCTACGACCCGCCGGCTCCGCCGTGAGTGGGGAGCCGAGCCCCGGCGTGAAGCACACCGTGTGGCAGCTCACGCCCTCGCCGACCTCGAGCGCGAGGATCCCGCGGGTGTGGTGCGCGTGCTCGAGGAGCGGGTAGGCCCCGGGGTAGCTCACCGGGATCTCTCGGCCGTTCGCGCGCACGCTGCCCTCTCCCTCGAGCACGGCCCAGACGCCGCCGGCCTCGTAGGGGCCGCAGTAGGGACCCGGCTGGTCCTCGGTCTGGGGCGCGAGGACGGCGCCCGGCTCGTCCTCGGGCCGGAGGGCCGGCGTGAGCGGTTCCTCCTCGAGGCCGAGCTCCTCCTGGATCGCGCGCTCGCTCTCCGCGTAGCCACCCTCGCCGTAGTGGAAGTCGGCTAGGTAGCCGCGCGCGTTCCACAGGTAGCGGGCCGGCCAGCCCTCGTTGCCGTAGTCCTGCCAGACCACGTACTGCGGGTCGAGCGCCACGGGATACTCGATCCCGAGCCGCTCCACCGCGCCGCGGACGTGCTCCTCGGCGGCCGACGGGGCGAAGCCCGCGGCGTGCACTCCGATCAGGCGGAGGCCGTGCGGCGCGTAGCGCTCGTGCCACGCCTTGAGGTAGGGCAGCGTGCGGAGGGAGTTGACCCGGCAGAAGTCCCAGAACTCCACGAGCACCGGGCGTCCGAGCTGCTGGTCCATGCGCAGGGTGGCAACGTTGACCCACGGCAGGCCGCGCGGGAACGCGGGCGCCACGATGTCCTCGACCGGGGGGCGCATCGGCGCGACGCTAGCAGCGCTCCCGTTCTCCCAAAGGCGCCGCGCCACCGGGTCGGGCGCGCCCCGGCAACTCGCCGAAGGAAGGTTGACGGCTCGTGTCGAAAGACCGTCAAGAAACGTTAAGGACCCACCGTTAAGTGATCGAAGCGCCCGAACGTGCCGATACAAGGGGTGTCATGGTCATGCACATGAGCTACGTCGAGCCACCTGACGTGCCCGAGGGCATGACCCTCGAGGCGTATCGGCGCGCCCGGCCGCGTCCCGCGCCCCGTCGCCGCGTGCGACTCGCCGGCCGCCGCCGCCGCCGGCTCGCCGCCTCCACGGCGGACCACGGCCGGCGGGTCTAGCCCCGCCGCGCTCCCTCGAGGAGCCGCAGGTCGTGGGCGATTGCGTCGGCGGTGAGGTCGTCGACCCCGAAGCCCACTCGCTGGCGCCCGGTCGGATCGAGCAGGACGAGCGATACGGAGTGCTCGTGCTCGGCAGACTGCCCGGACACCCCGAAGGCGCGCCACACCCGCTGTAGCTCCGCGGAGGAGCCGAGCAGGAACCGCAGGCGTCCGCTCACGTGCTCGCGCGTCAGGAACGCTCGCGCGCGCGCCGGCGTGTCGCCCGAGGGATCGACGCTGACGGCGAGCGCCGGGACGTCGTGGCCCAGGAGGTCGAGCGCCCCGCGCACCTGCTGAGCGGTGAGCGGGCACGTGTCGCGGCACCGCGTGTAGAGGAAGGCCAGCACGACCGGGCGCCCGCGGAGCGCGGCGAGGTCGACCGCTCGGCCGTCCTGGTCTCGCAGGCGAAAGGAGGGAAGGGGCAGGTCCGGTGGGCGCACCGCGCCCATGAGCTGTGGCGCTACGGCTCGTCCCGAGCCGCTGAGCGCGGCGACGGCCAGCGCCATCGCGCAGGTCGCGGCGACCACGAGGAGGAAGGCGAGGCGCAGCCGGAGGGGCACTGGGCCCAGCGTAGAGCTCGCGCAGGGCGCCGCCCTGCCGGGGAGGCCGTGCGGCTGATGGGCGGCAGTCGCCGGAGCCGGGAGAAGGCGCGGTTGTCCACGAGCGGCGGCCCGAGCCGCCCCATCGGCTCAAGCCCCTCTCGCGGCCGGTCGATTCTCTGCTGATCCTCGCCATGTCGCGTGCCTCCTACTCAGCCGCCGAGGGCGGACGGCTCCACGCCGTCCCCGATCCAGGATCCCCGTTCCCTCCGGACTCGGGGCACGGCTCGGCCGGCGCTCTCGTTGACGGGGGCCTCGCCGGCCTGACCGCCCTCGCGTCGCACGCCTGCGGCACGCCGCTCGCGTTCCTGACGGTGACCGATGCCGGCGCCCAGCGGCCCCTCACCGCTCACGGGGCTGACCTGAGAGAGCTGCCCCGCCATCCGGCGATCTGCCAGCTCGGGGCCCCGGCCAACGGGGGGATCATCGTCGCGGGCGGCCACGAGGGCGCCCGCGACCTGCTCGTCGACGGCGACTCCGCTGCATTCCAGGCCGCCGCGCCGGTCCGCGCGGATGACGGCACGCTCATGGGGATGCTCTGCGTGGCCGACCGGGCGCCGCGGGCGCTCGCCCCGGAGGCGGCCGACGCGCTGCTGGCCCTCGGGCGACAGGCCGCGTTCGAGCTCGGGCTGCAGGCGCGCCTCGCCGATCTCGAGCGCGCCGAGGCCCCGCTGCGCGAGCGCGCGTTCCAGCAGGCCGCCGCCGCCGACCTCGGGCAGCGAGCGCTCCGCGGCCTCGACCTGCACCAGCTCATGGACGAGGCGACCCAAGTCGTCGCCGAGAGGCTCGACCTCTCGTTCTGCCAGCTCTGGGAGCTCATGCCCGATGGCGAGCGCTTCGTCCTGCGCGCCGCCGTGGGATGGCCCGACGAGGCAATCGGCTCGCTCACCATCCGCGTCGACGCCCGCTCGCAACCCGGCTTCAACCTCATGACCGGCGGCTCGGTCTTCATCGACGACGTCGCCCAGGAGAAGCGCTTCAGGCCGCCCGACTTCGTGACCGAGCAGGGCGCCACGAGCGGGTTCAGCGTCAGCATCCCCGGCCCGGCGCAGGCGTTCGGGGTGATCGGCGGTCATGTCCGAGAGCACCGCACTTTCACCGAGGACGACGCGAGCTTCCTGCAGTCCGTGGCGAACGTCCTCGGCGCGGCGATCGAGCGCCGCCGCGGCGAGGAGGACGTGCATCACCGCGCAACGCACGATCCGCTGACCGGGCTGGCCAACCGCAGCCTGCTCCTCGACCAGCTCGACACCGCGCTGCGGGCGCGCGGCGAGGTCGGCCCGCGTCCGGCCGTCCTCTTCCTCGACGTCGACCGCTTCAAGCTCATCAACGACTCCCTCGGGCACGACGTCGGCGACGAGATCCTCGTGGCCCTCGCCGGGCGCCTCGATGAGGCGCTGCGCCCGGGGGACACGCTCGCGCGCTTCGGCGGGGACGAGTTCGTCGTCCTCCTCGAGCACGTCCCCAGCGCCCGGTCGGCCCGGGCAGTGGCGAAGCGCATCGCCGCCGCGCTCGCGCGTCCGCTGCAGATCGCCGGCGACGAGCACGTGGTCACGGTGAGCATCGGCGTCGCCGTGGCGGCGCGCCGCCACAGTGAGCCCCAGACGCTCCTGCAGGAGGCCGACTCGGCGATGTACCGGGCCAAGCGCAGCGCGCGCGGCGGCCACGAGCTCTTCGACGACTCGATGCTCGCCGCGGCTACGAGCGAGCTGCGCATCGAGCGCGCGCTCCGCTCGGCGCTCGAGCGCAGCGAGCTCGAGCTCTTCTACCAGCCGCTCGTGTCACTGGCCGACGGGCAGATCGTCGGGCTCGAGGCGCTCCTGCGCTGGGTCAACCCCGATCTCGGGCCGGTGGAGCCAAGCGAGTTCATCCCGGTGGCCGAGGACTCGGGGCTCATCGTGCCGGTCGGCGAGTGGGTCCTGAACGAGGCATGCCGCCAGATGGCCGAGTGGACCGCCGCGCTCGGCACGAGGCTGCCCATCCCCGTGACCGCAAACGTGTCGGGCCGCCAGCTCGCCGAGCGCGACTTCCCCGACATCGTCGGCTCCGCCCTGCGCAAGAGCGGCCTTGCCCCCGGCCAGCTCGGCCTCGAGCTCACCGAGAGCGTGCTGCTCGAGGGCGGCAAGGCGCCCCTCACGACGCTGAACGCGCTCAAGGACCTCGGCGTGCAGCTCATCCTCGACGACTTCGGAACGGGTTACTCGTCGCTTGCCTACCTCAGGCGCTTCCCGCTCGACACGATCAAGATCGACCGGTCCTTCGTGGCGGGACTCGGCAGCGCCGGGCACGACTCGGCGATCGTCGACGCCGTGGTCGCGATGACCCATGCGTTGGGGCTCGTGGTCGTGGCCGAGGGGATAGAGGACGAGCGCCAGCTACGCCACCTGCGCGACCGCGGCGCCGAAGTCGGGCAGGGCTTCCTCTTCGCCCGGCCGATGGCCGCCGACGCCATGTGGCCGCTGCTCTCGAAGCCCGCGCGTGACGGGTCGGGTACGCGGCCCGCCTAGCCGCGCCCTCATGGTCGTCACATCCGAACAGCGTGCCAAGGGCCTTAAGGTTGTCCCGGACGCAGTCGATATCTCGAGAACGCGTCCCTTCGAGGAGACCCCGTGAACGTCGAGCTGACCCGTCGAAGCTTCATCTACCGCAGCGGCGCCGCCGCCGCGGGCGCCTACGTGCTGCTCGACGCCGTCCGCGCGAGTGCGGCCCGGGCTGCCGTCGACGGCCTCACCGGAGACTCCACCGCGGTGGTGCGCTGGAACTCCGCCGCGCTCGAGGCCATCCGCGAGACGCACCCCGGCCCGCCGATGGTCGCCCGCGCCCTCGCGATGGTCCAGACCTCGATCTTCGACGCCTGGGCCGCCTATGACGCGAACGCCGTCGGCACCCGCCTGGGCGGCACGCTGCGCCGGCCCGCCGAGGAGCGCACCCACGCCAACAAGCGCGAGGCGCTCTCCTACGCGGCCTACCGCACGCTCGTCGACCTCTACCCCGGAGCCACGCAGGTGGCCCAGTTCAACTCCGTGATGGGCTCGCTGGGCTACGACCCCGCGAACGCGAGCACGGACACGAGCACGCCGAGCGGGATCGGGAACACCGTCGCCGCGGCGCTCCTCGAGTTTCGACACGGCGACGGGTCGAACCAGCTCGGCGGCTACGCGGACACCTCGGGCTATGTCCCGGTCAACGACTCGACGCACATCAACGACCCGAACAAGTGGCAGCCCCTGCGTCCGGCCGGCGCGAGCGCCGATCAGCGCTACATCGCGCCCCACTGGGGGGCGGTCACGCCGTTCGCCCTCACGTCGGGCAGCCAGCTACGGCCGAGCGACGGGCCGGCGACGGTGGGCGAGAGGCTCTACCGCCACCAGGCCCAGAAGGTGCTCGACTACTCGGCGAGCCTGAACGACAAGCGGAAGGTGATCGCCGAGTACTGGGCCGACGGGCCGTCCTCGGAGCTCCCGCCCGGCCACTGGTGCCTCTTTGCGCAGTACGTCTCCCAGCGCGACGGCAACGGCGTGGACGCGGACGTGAAGATGTTCTTCGCGATGACCAACGCGATCCTCGACGCGGGCATCGCCGCCTGGGACGCCAAGCGCGCCTTCAACTCCGTGCGCCCGGTCACGGCGATCCACTACCTCTTCGCCAACCACGACATCGAGGCGTGGGCCGGACCCTACCTGGGGACGGGCACAATCAAGGGAAGGGACTGGCGGCCCTACCAGGCGGCCACGGTCGTGACGCCGCCGTTCCCCGAGTACCTCTCCGGCCACAGCACGTTCAGCGCCGCGGGCGCCGAGGTCCTCAAGCGCTTCACGGGCTCGGACGCCTTCGGAGCCTCCACGACCCAGCGCGCCGGCAGCTCGCGAGTCGAGCCCGGCGCCGTGCCCAAGAAGGACGTGACCCTCTCCTGGGAGACGTTCGGCGATGCCGCCGACGAGGCGGGGATCTCGCGGCGCTACGGCGGCATCCACTTCGTCCAGGGGGATCTGGACGGTCGCGTGATGGGCCGCCGGATCGGCGCCCTGGCCTGGGACAAGGCCCAGAGGTTCGTCCGCGGCACCGCGTAGCCTCGCCCGCGCCGCCGAACCGCGTGCATGACGCGCCGCCTCTTCGGCGATACTGAGCATCGTGGGGGGCCGAGAGGAGCCGACGACGCGCGCGCGCACGGCCGGCTGGCGTGAGGCCCTCGGCTACTGCGCACGCCCGCATCACCTCCGCCGCACGTCGCTCATCTCGCTGGTCGTCGGGCTCCTGCTGTGCGCGATCAACCAGCTCGGGCTGATCCTCGCCGGTCAGGCGACCGCGGCGACCTGGCTGCGCTGCGGCCTCGACTTCGTCGTGCCCTTCACCGTGTCGAACCTCGGGCTGCTGGCGGGGCGCGCCGGCGCGCGCGAGCCGCGCCCCGGCGGCGAAGCCGGCTCCCGCGGAGCGAGCATCGACTAGCGTCGCGAGTCCCCCTAGCTCCACTCCGCAAACGCGCCGCAAGCGTGGATTGACCCGCGGCGGCTCCATTCACCCGAGCCCCGGCGTCAGCCCGTGAAGCGCGCGCCACTGTGTCGAGCGCGCACGCAGACCGCAGCGACGCGCGAGGCGCTCCGGCGACGGCCGTCGACCCCAAGCGCACGGGCGTTCACGCGGACCCGTCCCTTTCGCGATCGACGTCGCAGGACCGTCCGGCTGAACGGCGGCGTGCGGTCGACCGACACCGCGCGGCGGTCCACGTAGAAGCCGACGCGCCGGAGGCGAGCGCCGCGTGCGGTCACCGTCGCGGTCAGCCCGGCACGCGCGCAATGCGTCTCGAGGCGCAGGCGCAGTGCGCCCCGGGGCGGGACGGCGCTGGCGCAACCGGACCCAACACAGGCACCCGCCTCGCGCACGGGCAGCTTGAGCGCGAGTCGCCGCACGTCGATCGTGAACGGGCCGTTCGAGGGTCGTCCGTAGGGAGCATCCGCGCCGAGCAGCTCGAGCTTGACGACGTGACCCGCTGCGAAATGCCAGCCGTTGGCGTGCAACTCGAAGGTGTCGGCCGCGCCTCCTGAGGGCCGGTACAGCCCTCGAGCGACGAGGGTCTGCCCGGCTCCCCCCGGCTTGACATCCCACAGGCGCGCGGCCAACTGAGTGGACGCCGGCGGCGTGCCGGTCACGGCGAGCGTCGCAGTTACGCTCGGTGCCCCGAGGAGCGTGAACCCCGCGCCCGTCGCCGCGGGCAGCAGGTAGGTCGCGGTGCCGGGCTCAGCGGCTGCGCTGGTCACCGCGCACGCGTCCCCTCCTCCGGTCGCCGGGTCGATCGCCGCCCCGATCCTCGGGTCGCCGCCGGTCGAGAGGACGGTGTGCGAGTCCGAGCTCTGGTAGCGGATCTCGCCCCGAGCGAGCGCCGCGAACGTGGGTGCGGTGAACGTCGCTCCCCCCGGCGCGCTGCGCGGGCAGGTCTGGAGGCTGGCGGTCACGTCGTTGGCCGGGGTCCGCGCGCCGCCTCGCACGTAGTGGTCGAACCACGCGTGGACCGCCTCGAGCAGGCGCTTGCGATCCGCGGCCTTGTTCGAAGCGCGCTGGTGGCCGAAGTCGCCGAACAGCAGCGAGATGGGCGTGCCGGGATGGTCCCGGCGCGCGCGATTGACGAAGCGCAGCGCCTCGTCGACCGGGAACAGGTCGTCGGTGAAGCCGCTTCCGACGAACAGCGGCGGGGGCGCATGGCTCGGATCGACGTAATAGGCGGAGCGATTGCGCTGCTGGCGCTCGATCGCCGCGCGCGCCGCGGGATCGGTGTACGGCTCGCCGGCGTCGGCGCGGGCGACGTCCGAGGCGAAGTCGGCGTCGCCCGAGCCCGGAGGGGCCAGGAACCCGATCGGCCGGCCCGGCACGAACGGATCGCCCACCGGCTGACCCGGTCCGATGGCGAACTGGGCGGCCGCGAAGATGGCGTTCGCGAACGTCGCCTTGAAGACGCCGATTGGGGACACCTCCGCACCCGCCGGACTGACCGCGTTGGCCCGGGTCCGGCCGTTGGGGGCAATGGCGTAGGCCAGGTCGGTCCACGGGATCACGGGCGCGGCCGCGGCGAGGCTCAGAGGCGTGCCTCTCGGCGAGCGCCAGGGCACCAGGCGCCCGTCGGGCAGCTTGGTCCGGTCGCGCAGAGCGGCGAGCTCGAAGGACTGCCCGCCGCCGTAGGAGTCGCCGGTGACGCCAATCCTCGACCCGTCCGCGACGCCCTCATCGACGAGCCGGCCGATGAGCTCCTGGGTGTCACGGGCCTCGTAGCGGACGTCGGCTAGGTGGATGTAACCGCCCGCGCACCCCAGCGGGCTCGCGGCCCGGGACTCCGGCGTCCCGCACGAGCCCCAGAACCCGCGCGCGGTGTATGTGAGGACTGCATAGCCGTCACGCGCCCAGGCGAAGGCGTTGTCGGTGTAGGCGGTCGAGCCCGAGTCGAGGTACTCGTACTTGCTGTTCCCGAGGCCGTGGAGCTCGACGACGAGTGGCAGATGGGTCGACGTCGCGCTCGGCAGCGTGACCGTAACGTCGAGAGGGACGCCATCCCAGGTGCTGGCCAGCCCGGAGCACTGGTGGACGCCCTGCACGACCCCGCAAGAGGAGAGCCCGAGGGGTGCGGCACTCGCCGCGGGCGCCGCGGCGCATAGGGCGAGGAGCGCAACACACGTCGCCAGAACCCGCACGCCGCATATGTCGCCGCGGACACGCCGGATCGTCCGAAACTACCGCAGGACGGCGGGCGGCGCGCCACCCCCGGATCAGATGTCGCGGCGCTCGCCCACCTCGGCGACCCTGCACCGTG
>JAABUZ0100000854.1_pt1 | contig 66302 bp, 71 predicted proteins | sample 5562091 | NCBI WGS metagenome assembly JAABUZ01 (sample SAMN12813069, study PRJNA571459) | rock metagenome | isolation source: Antarctica rocks | place: Antarctica: Victoria Land, Linnaeus Terrace sud | collected 2015-12-21 | reverse complement strand
TCGGGGTGGCCTTTGGCGAAGAACTTCTTTAATGCGGGCCAGACATCTTCTTTGTCGTTGATCTTGACCAGCACGACACGCGGGTCGGCGGAGAAGGCTTCTTCATAGGCTTGGCCTAAAGGAGCGAAGCCGAAGGAGGACTGCCAGCCGTCGCTGCCGATCTCGCCGTAGCCGATCAAGTTGCACAAATCGCGCATCTTCTTGACTAAATCGACGCACTCGGAGTCGCCCCAGTTGTAGCCGTCACTGAAGAGGAATGGGTAGATGTTCCACTCACGCGGATTATACCGCTTGCCGATGATGTCGAGTGCTAGGCGATAGGCGCTGCTCATGCGGGTTCCGCCGCTGTCGCCAAGCGAGAAGAACTGGTTTTCGGTGACTTCTTTGGCTTCCGTGTGGCAGGTGATGAAGACAATCTCCGTATTGGTGTATTTCGTCTTTAAAAACTGGGTCATCCAGAAGTAGAACGAGCGGCAGATGTACGCCTCGAACTCGCCCATCGAACCCGAAACATCGCGCATGGCGAACACGACGGCGTTGCGCTGAGGCTCGGTGATGATCTCGTAGTTCTTGAACCGCTTGTCTTCCGGGCGCACTTCCCATTTGTTTTCGTTGCCGAGGCGCGAATTGCGCCGGTAGGCTTCCAGAAGCGTCCGTTTGCGGTCTAGGTTCGACGCAATGCCGCGCCGGGTGATGGTGTTGAACTCCATCTGCTCCGAGAGTATTTGCTTTGCGCCTTTGTCTTCCAAATTGGGCAGCGATAAATCCTCAAAGACCATCTGCGCCAGCTCGTCCAGCGTGAACTCGGCTTCGTAGTAGTCTACGCCGGGGTCCTGCCCCGCCTGCTTGCCGACTCCCTGGCCTTCTTTGTCCGACGGCGCTCGGCCCAGCACATCGCCGGGCTTCGTGCCGCCCGCGCCCTGCCCGATGCGCTCCCGGTCATGCGGGTCAAAGCGGATGCGCGGCAGCTCTAAACCACGCACGGGGACTTTGACGATCTTGCCCCGGTCAGCCGTGATGATGTCCTGCTGGGAGATAATATCGCCCAGATTTTGCTTGATGACTTCTTTGATCTTGTCGTTGTGCCGCGCCCGGTCCCGGTCCGCCCGGCGGTGCAGGTCCCAGGCATCATTGGAAAGCGAATACAATGGCTCAGTCATGTTAACGCTCTTTTCTTACAAACCTTTATGTTTCTTTACGATTAATCTTGGTATTTTGCGGCCAGCTCCGGCGGCATACAATTGGGCGTCCCCGACTGCTCCGACTTGCGGATCACGCTGATGGTGCCGTCAAGCTCTAAAAACGCATACCGGACATCTTCCAGCGTGATCATATTCTGGCCGCGCAGACCTGCGTTCAAATCCGGGCGGGAGACGGCGTATTTTGCCAGGTTTTCGTCCAGAAGCCGCCCGTTGTGGATCAGCAAAATCGGCTCGCCTTCCAGTATCCGCCGCGCTTTTATGCTTTTTGCCGACAGTCGGTTCAGGCCGGTCGACAGCAAAATCAGGGTCAGCGCCCCGGCCAGCGCTCCGAGAACCGAGTTGTCCTGCCCGATCATTGCGTTCTGCACGATGTTTGACAAGAGCAGCACGATCAGCAGGTCAAAGGTCGTGTTTTGGGTCAAGTCCCGCTTGGACAAAAAGCGGAACGCCAGCAGTAGGCCGGAATAAATCAGCAGAGGGCGCAGGATTTTCTCCAGCCATGACGGCTGAGGCAGCAGCATGTCGTGCCACGGAATATGAAAAAGCGCGTGTTCCAGTTAATTCTCCTCGGACGCCTCGCTGCGTCCTAACAATTCATTAATTGTCCATCTCGCTTGCGGCATCGCCAGCGGCGAAAGTGTATCCGTTCCGACCAAGCGCACTACGTCTTGATAGCCTTCCGGCGACGGCTGCCGATGAACGACAATCGCCTGCGCCTCAGCAAGAACGACCCAGTAATCGGAGATGTCCGCCTGGGCATATTGCAGCGCCTTCTCGCCGAGGTCTTTGACCACTGTTGTATCCGCCACTTCTACGAGGACGACCACTTCTTCGGGTGCTGGATGGTGGTTGAGGTAGTCGGCCCTGGCTCCGCGTACAACCGTAATGTCGGGTATGAGTTGACTGTCCGCTGAGAGCTGAACTGGTTTTTCTTCTCGGACGATAAAAGCCGGCTGCATGTTGTCGCGCAGCATTTGTGCGATGATGTCCGCCAGTGCGGCATGGTGAAATCCTGGCGGCATTTTCTCGGTGATCCTTCCTTGAGTCAGCTCCCAGTTCTTGGAGTAGCCGAATTCCCCAGCCTCGTAAGCCCGATAGAACTCCTCTACTGTCCAATGGTGTTCTTGAGTGACTTGTTCCGTCGTCTCAAGCGGCGGCGACAGCATAACGCTCATTATCTATTCCTCACGTCCCAGCAATACGCTTACTGTCCAAGCCACGCTTGGCAGCGCCAGCGGTGAAAGCGTCTCTGTTTCCGTCAAACGCGCTACGTCTTGATAACCTTCCGGCGACGGCTGCCGATGCACGACAATCGCCTGCATCTCGGCAAGAACGACCCAATAATCGGTAATATCGGCCTGCGCGTACAGCAAAGCTTTCTCGCCGAGGTCGTTTTCTACAGAGGAGTCAGCGACTTCAATCAATAGCACCACATCCGCCGGCGTCGGATGACTGTCTCCATAATCCTCTTGCCGAGTGAACATCACATCAGGAATCGGCTCACCGTCAAAAGCAATTCGCAAAGGACATTCTTCGCAGACAAAGCTGCGCGGCTCCAGCGCAGTCTTTAACCGGCGGGCAATGCGCCGACGCAGGCCTGTATGGCGACCACCTTCCGGCATCTTTTCCGTGATCCTTCCATGAATGATTTCCAGCCGTCCGGGATTGCTGAAAGCGCCGGCGGACGCAGCGCGGTAGAACTCTTCCACCGTCCAGAAACGGTCTTCCGGGCGCGGCTCCGCCGATGCAAGCGGCGGCGACGCTGTGATGCTCATAGATTACTCCTCACGTCCCAGCAGTGCATTAACTGTCCAGGCCGTGCTTGGCATCGCCAGCGGCGAAAGCGTATCTACGCCTGCCAGTCGCGCTACGTCTTGATAGCCTTCTGCCGATGGCAGCCGATGCACAACGATTTCCTGGGCTTCCGGGATTACTACCCAGTAATCTTTGATGCCCGCTTTGGCATACATGAGCGCTTTCTCGCCCAGGTCATATTCTATGGAACTGACGGAGACCTCAACCAGCAAAGCGACATTTTCGGGTGCCGGGTGATTTTTGCGGTAATCCGGTGATTTGCCGCGAACAAGCGCAATATCCGGGATCGGCTCGCCGTCAAACGCCAAGTGGATCGCCCGTTCCTCGCGGACTAGAAACTCCGCCCCGGCAGCCAACCGCAGTCGTTCCGCGATGTCGTAAGAGACGGTCGTGTGCAGTGGGCCTGTCGGCATCTTCTCGATGATCCTTCCGTGAATGAGTTCCAGCCGGCCGGGGTCATCAAAGACGTTCGCCTGCGCCGCACGATAGAAGCGCTCCACTGTCCAATGGTAAGGCGTCACCCCATCGCTGGTCTCGGGCTGTGTAATTTCCGGTTCTGTTACTGTTTGCTCTTCAAGCACCGCTGTCGCCATATGTCACCCCATCCCTATGTCTATCTTCGACAAACCAGCCGTCCCAGAAGACGCTTTCCACCGCTGTCATCAGATCAATGATCTTGTCGGCTGTCGCATCGGTTTTCCAGGCACCGTCTTCTTGAGAAGTGAGGTCCAGGCAGGTGCTGGCCTCTATTCCTAATATCCACAGAGCGGCGGCAAGCTCTCTATTCAAAAGAGGCTGACCCTCCAATTCCCGCTGGATAATCCGAAGCGCCTCAATCAGAGGATCAATATGCGCGTCGCTTGGCTCAGTCCCCCGGTGCAGGAGCATTGCCATTGCATTATCTGGGACAGGCTCCGTTCTCATGCCTTCTTCCAGCACTAACGCAATGGCTTCATCGAGTGTCATCGTATTACCTATTGAGCAGCGTACCAACGTATTTCAGCAGTTCGTTGGCGGATTGCTCGGTGTAGCCCTGGTCTTTGACGAGACGGTCTACAACGTCGTTGATGCGGCGAAGCTGCTCTTGATTGGGCGTCTTGGTGCTGGTCGTGATCTTGACGATGTCTTTCAAATCGGAGAACAGCTTCTTTTCTAAGGCTTCTTTCAAGCGCTCGTCGGTGCCGACGCCGAACGAGCCGCCGCGCCGGGACACCGACGCGACCGAGCGCATGATGCCTTCGCGGAACTCGCGCTTGGCGTTCTCGGAGACGCCGATTTGCTCCTCAATCGAGCGCATAAGCCGCTCATCGGGTTCCACGTCGTCGCTTGTAATTGGGTCCTTGACTTTCGTGCGGTTGCAGAAGGCGTCTACGTTGTCCAGGTAGTTATCTAAGAGCGTGGTGGCGGACTCTTCGTAGGAGTAGACAAATGCCCTTTGCACCTCTTTTTTGGCAAGCTCATCGTAGTCTTTGCGGGTCTCGTCAATGAAGCCGAGCAGGCGGCGATGCTCCTCTTCGCTGCTGGTGTATTCTTGAAGGCCGTCGCGCATTCCCCGGAGAACGTCAATGGGCGTGACGTAGCCTTTGCCGCCTTTGACTAAAGCCGCCGAGATGCGGTTGATGACGAAGCGGGGGGAGACGCCGCTCATGCCTTCGTCCATGAACTCTTCCTGCAGCTCCCGGATATGCTTCTGGTCCCAGTCGCCCACCTGCTTTTCGCCGTCGTACAGCTTCAGCTTGGTCATCAGCGATAACCCCGACTTCTTGGACGGCTTCAGGCGCGTCAGAAGCGCGAACATGGACGCCGTGCGGAGCGTGTGCGGGGCGATGTGAACGGCGGTTAAGTCCGTGCGCTCGTCCTGAAGCTGGGACTGGCCGATCAGCTTCTCGTAAATCTTGATTTCTTCGGTCAGGCGCAGGTTGTACGGGACACGCACGACAAAGATGCGGTCAATCATCGCCTCGTTTTCCTTGTTGCCGAAGTAAGAATTGTACTCGTATTCGTTGGTATGGGCCAGGACTACCAGGTCGGCGTAGATGAGCGCGAAGCGGGAGGCTTTGATGGTCTGCTCGCCCGCAACCGTGTTCAGCTCATACAAAAAGCGCTTTTCGGCTTTGAGCATTTCAATAAACTCAATCACGCCCCGATTGGCGATATTCAGCTCGCCGTCAAAGTTGTAAGCGCGGGGATCGGATTCCAGGCCGTACTCGGTCAGCGCCTGGATGTTGACGGAGCCGGTCAGCTCGGCCACGTCCTGCGATTTTGGGTCGGCGGGCTTGAACGTGCCGATGCCGCGCCGCTCCCGCTCGGACAGCGTGATGCGCTCGACGGGAACATCATCAATCCTGCCGCCCCATTCGTGCTTCAAGCGATGCGCGTCTACCGGGTCTAGGTCCCCTTCAATATGGATGCCGAACTGGTCTTTGAAGCTTGCCCGCAGCTCTTCCGGGATGAGATGCAGCGGCTCCTCGTGCATCGGCGAGCCTTTGATGGCATACACCGCCCCTTCGTCGCTCCGCGAATACTTTTCTAATCCCTTCTTCAGAAGCGTGGACAGCGTGGACTTGCCGCCGCCGACCGGGCCGACCAGCATCAAAATCCGCTTACGAATATCTAAGCGACGCGCTGCAGGAGCGAAGTATTCTTCCACTAAATGCTGAATGGTGCGCTCCATGCCGAACAGCTCGCCCTCAAAGAACGTGTAGGTCTTGAACTGGTTTTCACCGTTGTCCTGAACGCCCGCCGAGACGATCATGTCGAACATGCGGGCGTGGGCGAGGTCCGAGACGCGCGGGCTTTTGGCGACAATGTCCAAGTAATCTTTGAACGTGCCTTCCCAGTGCAGCTTATCTGCTGTTTGCCGATGTTCTTCCGCCTGCTTGAGAATATCCCAGTTGCTCATTTCATTTCCTTTCCTGCGAATGCTAATAACGACTGTCTTTAAAACAGACACAGCCTCGGCGCTCGTAGTATTCTACGAAGTCACCGAGGCTGTACGCTCGAATCTCACCGTCTCAAATCGTATGTGTCAAATCTGATGTCTTGTCAATCGCCCGCTGTGCCTCGGAGTGCCGGACCGTCATATGAAGGTGGGTGGGGAGTGGGTCAGACGCACATTGTCCGCTCGGAAGTCCCGCCTGCCGGGCGCGATGGCCCGAACCGGCGTTCTACACTGAACTTGGTCTAAAACTATTATACCATGCTTTCGCGGCGATGTTAGGACTTCAATGAGATTTACGAAAGTCCTATTGAGATTACGACGCGGGCGCTTCTTTTGTTCCAGCGTCGTCCGGGTCAGGCCGCAGATGATGCCAAAGCCACAGGGCAAACAGCACCACCAGAACGGCAGTCACTCCGAAATCCGCTTTTTGCAGCCAGACATGCACCTGCTGCCAGTGCTGCCCCAATTTTGTCCCTGCCCACGCTAATAAGTAGCAGAACGGCAGTGCGCCGACAAACGTAAACGCGCAGAATTTCGGGAAGTTCATCCGGGCAATCCCCGCCGGCAGGGAGATAAATGTCCGCACAATCGGCAGCCAGCGCCCGAAAAAGACGGTCCATTCGCCGTGCTTTGCAAAGAACGCATCCGACCTGTCAATGTCGCGCTTCCGAATCAGAACATATTTGCCGTACTTGTCGAGAAAAGGCCGCCCGCCGGTATGCCCGACCCAGTACGCCAGCACCGAGCCGATCAAATTGCCCAGCGCCCCAATCAGCGTCAGCGCCCAGATATTTGGGTGAAAATGCCCGCCCGCCAACGGAGCCGTGATCTGCGCCCCGGCAAACGGCATGATCGCCTCGCTCGGCACCGGGATACAGGCCGACTCCAGTGACATCAGCAGCAGAACGCCCGGATAGCCGAGCGTTGCAATCAAATGCGTAATCCCGTCAATTAAATGCTGCATGGACTACCCATTCGGCAGAGGCGCTTACGATTCCTGCTTGTCGGCCACTTCTATTCGGACGCAGTCTGCGGGAGCGTTTGCGGCTTTTAGCAAAGTTGCCAGGCAAGTGACTGTGTTGTCGGCGCTCCGGTTCATGTCCAGATACAGCGTTTTGCCGGAAACGCCGACGCTGACCATTGTAATCATCGGCTTGCCGCTTGCCTGAAGATTGGCTGTGTTGATAAAATACTTTTTGCCAGTTACGCTCCCCGTAAACGGCAGCGGCGGGAGGCCATAGGTTTCGCCAATGAACTTGACGACGCTTTGGGCTACTGCACTCCACGATTTCACCGGCAGCGGGGAAGCACTTGCTAGCTGTAATCGCGTCGGCTTCTGGCCTATGACCTGCGCGACATTCAAGGCCCAGTAGGATAGCGGACGCAGCGGGGTGTCGGCATTAGGTGTTCCGCTTCCTTCCTGGGGCGGCGGAGCAAGGTGATTTGCCATCAGCCGCGTTATCGCGTCGCCGACAGCCGCATCGGTCACTGCCGCCGACGTTTCCGAGGCTGCCGCTTTTCGGAGCGCCTTCCGGGCTGCCGAGTATGCTGTCAGCAGTTCGCGCCGGACAATTTCGTTTACTTGACGTTTCAACCAAGCCTCTGTCAAACCATCGGCTGTCATAGACGCACGAGACAGCAGACGGAGTGTATCTGCCGCCAGCGGGTCGGAAAATAGGTCATCAATTTGAAACACTCGCTTTTCGGGCAAAGGTTTCGGCAAGTGCGCTTTGTAGAAAATCCACTTGCGCCCGTTCGTCAGGACCGCCCACTCCGCACCTTGATTTGCGGCATAGCTGACCGCCTGATCCGCTTCCTTGTCTTGAAGCGTTACGTTGAGCGCCTTGACTTCCAGGAACCAACGACGGGGGTTGTTCGGCAGCAACGTGTAGTCTGGAAACTTACTTGTTGTTGTGTCATAGCCCTGTTTATGGATTTCCAAAGCGCCGTAGTCGAGAGCTTCCAGCAAAGGATTAATAATCCACAACTCCGTTTGGGCCTCGTTGATCTTCATACCAGAAGATAAGGCTTGCTTCAAAGTCAGGTTGATGGCATCAATTTTTTCTTGTAGCAGGTCGGGGACAGTCGTATTCAAGCAGAACTCCAAGCGAAGGTAGAGATAATCGCTTTTGTTCGACGGCTTGCACACTTATTCCTTTCGACTTTATTAACAGCCTGTCAGTAGGAAGCCTCTGTCACGAATGGACCTAGCTGACGCGCCAGATCGTAAATGTCGTCCAAATCTACTTTTTGCGTTTCGTGTCGACTATTGACGGCCCATGCCGACCCGGATATCCAGCGCCTTTTGTCGTAGTCTACTTCCATGACGACTGCGACATTATCGTAGGCAAGCTGGTCCGCCAGATCATCTACTAAATCAGAGTGGGGGCAAGTGTAGAGCGCTTCGGCAGGCAGCGCTTTAATACCGTCTTCTTCGTCCCAGTGAAGGTCATCGCCTTCCCCATCCTGGAAGAACATCGACTCGGAATGCAAAAACCCACACAGATTTTCTTTGTTCTTAATCGCCTCAAACTTGTGGCGGCGGCAGAAATCAAGAAAACTTTGCTCATCTTTGACGGCGAAATAGTTAGAACGCATCATGGGACAAATCTCCTTGTCGGCGGCTTTTCGTAAAGCGTCGACATCATTGCTCGAAACGCGCCGCAAAGTCAAGTCGAACACAAAAAAAGCCCGCCGTCTCTGTTTTAGAGGCGGCGGGCTTCTTCAGACAACTAAACTAATCTACTAAATCCAGGCCGGTGGGCGCAGGGGCGGGAGCGGTCGGATAGACGCTGATACGGCGGGTTTCCTTGCTCTTGCCCTCAAACTTGACGTAGCCTTCGATCAGCGAATACAGCGTGTGGTCGCGGCCCATGCCGACGTTGACGCCGGGGTCAAACTGGGTGCCGCGCTGGCGGATCAAAATGTGTCCAGCCTTGACATGCTCGCCGGCGAACTCTTTGACGCCCAGCATCTTGGGGTTGCTGTCGCGTCCGTTACGGGTCGAGCCGACCCCTTTTTTGTGTGCCATTTCGGGTTCCTTTTATCAAAAACTAACCGGCCGAGATGGACTCGACGCGAACTTTGGTCAATTGCTGGCGATGGCCCCAGTGCTTGTGAATGTTCTTTTTGGGCTTGAACGTGAAGGCATTGATCTTTTTGCCTTTGGTCTGCTCCAGAACAGTCACGGTCACGGTGGCCCCGGCGACCGTCGGCTTGCCCCACTGCGGGTTGTCGCCGCCCAGGTACAGCACTTCGCCAAGCGTGGTGGTCGTGCCGGCTTCGGCCTCGAATTTATCGACCGTAAGAATGTTTTTTTCTTCGACCCGGTACTGCTTGCCGCCGGACCTGACTATTGCGTACATGAAACTGCGTATCCTTTCGCGTGTGGCGAACGTGGTAAAGTTTATGCCCTATGAGTTTATCCTAAGACAACAGGCGATAGTATGACATATCAAATGCTTATTTGTCAAGCGGTTCCAGCAGGATCGGCTGGATGCCGAGAGGAACGGTGTCGGACGAAACCGGAGCGCTGCTGCCCATCAAGTCCTGGCGGCTTCCAATATGCCAGGCGGCGGGAACGGCGAAGGCTTGCGGGCCGTTCGTGTTCCAGACAATCCAGGCACGGATGCCGCCCGGACGCAGCAAGGCGCAGGTCCATGTTCCCTGAGCGTCGGACGCGCAGGAAAGCATTCGTGCGCCGAGCAGCCAGCGCTGCACCTGCCGGTAAGCCAGGCCGGAAGGACCGAGATCGGCGGCATCGCGCACCGGCCCGATGGACTTATCCAGGCCAAAATACCCCTCGTTGTCGTAGGCGTAAAAGTAGAGCCTATTTAAGCCAAGCGCCCAGTCAATGATATGTTCCCGCGCCACAAACGCCGCGCCCTGCTCTTCCGTGTGTCCGGCCCGGTCCAAACCGCTTTCCGTGTTCCATACCGGCTTGCGGTCTAAGTGATGCGCTTTCAGCAGTTCCCGAAATGCCGCAATCGCCTGAATGTCGGTTTCCGCCTGGTCATTGTAGAGATGATACGCGATCACATCCGCTGCCCTGCCGCCGCCCGCGCCCAGGTAATCGTCATACCATTTGAGCGCGGGAGCGCTGTTGCCGCCGGAGACCGCCGGGGCGACCACGAAAGCCGCAGGGTCCACTTGCTTCAGCACCTCGGCGGTCGCGTTTTCCAAAGAAACAAGCTGGGCCGGGGTTCCGGTGTAAAAGTTCTGGTCCGGCTCGTTCCACACTTCATACGCCTGGATGCGGCCTTTGTAGCGCGTGGCGACCGCGCGGACAAACGCTTTCCAATCGCCGATGTCTTTTGGAGGCGCTCCCAGACCGGGGCCGTAAACACTCGGCGTTGTGGGATCGGCAGAGGCCCAAACCGGCGTCTGCCCCAGCGTCAGCATGAACTGGACATGGTGCACGGCGGCCTGCTGCACATCCCGGTCCAAATCGGCCCAGTGGTAGACGCCGCGATCCGGCTCAATATGCGCCCAGATGTCGCCGGAATCCCAGGTGCGAAACGCGCCGAAATCAACAACCGGCCACAGGAAGCCCGGCGCATCGTGCATGTGGTTGACGTTCAGCCCGAAAAAGACGCGGGGAATGGGTCGTTTTGGGGGCGACAGCGCAAGTCCGGGGGCGGAGGCCGGACGCGACAAGTCGGCATCATCCACTCAGACGGTTCCGGGGGAAGTCGTTCGGACCAGCGCAAAGCCGTCAAGGCTCGGCGTCAGCCCCTCCGCCGTCACCTCCTGCCAGTCCGGCCCCACGCGCACCGGCGCGGATACATAGGAAGCGTAGGGAGCGCCGGCCTCACGGAGGCTGACTTCCACAAACTGCGCCGGGTCGGCCCGCAGCCAGACACGGAACAAGTAATGCCCCGCCGTAAAGCGCACCGGCTGGACAAATTGGGCGAAGCCGCGCCCGACATCAATCCGCTGGGAAAGCCGCCCGCTGTGGGGATGCACGGCATCCAGCGAGTAATGGACTTTGACATCGGCCCAGTCGGTGTTGTCCTGCCAGCCGTCCGCAACCCTGCCGGAGATTTGCGCTTTGGCAGTCGGCGCGTCGCTCGCCGTCATCACTGTCTGGCCTGCCGCCTCAAAGCTTGGGTCTTTGAGGGTTTGCGCCGACGCCGGCAGCAAAAAAACTGCCGCCAGGAATAGAAAAGCTGTAAGCGTTCTCATGGATGTGCTTTTACGACTTCCACTCCGCCGCCCGTGCTTTCCCCATCATATCGTTGAAGTTCTTATAAAAAGCGTCATAGTTGCCGCTGCTTTCGGCGGTGCGCTGCGGCTTGACCCGGTCTACAAGTATCTCCGTCGCTTCAGGAGAGTTCGTTAAAAGACTCATTGTCTCAGCGATATAGTCAGCCAGCGGCATGGCGTTAGGGTCGCTTGCCTGACGCTCTCCCATCAGCTCGGTCTGGACATAAGGCGGAACCAGCTCGATCACTTCAACCGACGTGTCTTTGAGCTGATACCGAAGCGACTGCGTGTACGAGTGAATGGCGGCTTTGGTCGCGCAGTAGGTCGGCGTCATAAACAGCGGCACATACGCGAGGCCGGACGTGACGTTCATAATCACGGCTTCGGGCTGCTTCTGCAAAAGCGGCAGCAATGCGGCGGTGAGGCGGATCGGCCCCAGCAGGTTCGTGGCAACGGTGTCTTCCGCGATACTGACAGCGGCGCTGGGGTCTTGCAGGTTTTCGTTTTTCATTACGCCGGCCATGTTGATCAAGACGTTAAGTTTTGAATACTCCTGCGTCACCTGGGCGGAAAACGATTGGATGCTTTCCGCGTTTGCGATGTCCAGCGTCAGCGACTTCATGCCGGGATTGGCCGAAGTCACTTCGTCCAGTTTCTTTTGGGTACGCCCACTGATAATCACCTGGTTGCCGAGCTTATGAAATGCTTCAGCAATGCCGCGCCCGATGCCGGAGCCGCCGCCGGTCATCAAAATTGTGTTGCCTGTCATTTTCATGGTCTAGTTCTCCAATAGTTGTTTAGTTTGCTGCTGCTTTAATTGGTTTCGGCTTGCTCATTTTTGTCATCTGTGCGAACATGAACGCAGGGGCGACCCGGCTCATGGTCTTCAGCACGTTGCTGAGGCCGGGCCGGATTTCCAGGTGGCCGGCTTCAATGCCCGCAATGGCTTCGTTGGCAAGCGTCGTGACGTCCATTGCCTTCTGGCCTTTCATTTCTTCCTCGAACTCGCCGCGAAACAGCGGCGTCTCAACGCCGGGCGGGGCCAGCTCAACGACGGTGACGCTTGTGCCGTTAAGCTGCGCCCGCAGCGACTGCGAGAACGAATGAATGGCCGCTTTGGTCGCGCAGTAGACTGGCGACACCGGAAGCGGGACAAAGGCCAGCCCCGACGACACATTGACAATCAGCGCGTTTTGACGGGTCTTCAAATGCGGCAAAAACTGCTGCACCATCCGCACCGGGCCGCTTAAGTTGGTCTCGATTTCGCTGGTCACATCCAGCAAATCCCGCTCTTGATTGAGATTAAGGTTCCGCATAATGCCGGCATTATTGACCAGCACGTCAAGCGCCGGAAACTGCAAGACTACGCTGTCATAAAGCGCGGCGATTGCTTCCGGGCTGCTGACGTCACTTTGGAAGACGTGGATGCCAGGCAGCGCAGCTTTTGCCGCTTCCAGCTTTTCCGGGTCGCGGCCAGTCACAAGAACAGTGTTGCCACGCCCGATAAGCTGCTTCGCCAGCTCCAGCCCGATGCCGCTGGTGCCACCAGTGATCAAAACGGTCTTGTTTGTCAGTTTCATGCGTCGCTTCCTGCTTTCTTTGTGTTTCTTAGTTGCTGCGTTGAATGCCTCTCAAGATAATCGCCCAGACTTCGTCAAAAAGCGTGTCAATGTCCGGGCGGGTCCATTCGGCGGAGGAAGCCGGGTTGTGAAACGGCGAAGTCGCGACCAGCACGCCGCGGGCCGCTGCCGCCGGGTCTGCGGCCTCAAACTCACCTTGCGCCACTCCCTGCCGGATTATCCGGGTCATTGCATCGGTCAAATAGGCGATATGCTCCCTAACAACCGCACGGGCTTCCAGGGCCAGCTCGCCATAGGCAACGAATAGCTCCGGGTCATCGGCATGACGGCGGCGCTTGAGGGAACTCAGCTCCCTCAGCCATCGGTAGAGACGCTCGGCGGCGGGGGCGTCTTCGGCGGCAATAGCCTCCAGCGGCCCATTCATGCGCGAAAGCCAGATCTCGACAACAGCGTCCCGCAGCTCCGCTTTACCGGCGAAGTGCCGGTAAACGCTGCCGTGGCTGACGCCGAGAACGCGGGCGACATCAATCACAGTCGCTTTGCTTGGCCCAAAGCGGCGCAGAACTTCTTCCGCCGCGTCCAGTATTCTTTCGCGTGTCAATGTCGCCGTCTCGCTCATAACTTGAGTATAGCATATCAAATGACAGATTACAATATCTGTCATATATTATTTTGCAGTAGCCAACAAAGAAGCAGCACTAGGTTTATGCTTCTCTGTTGGCTACTGTTAGGTTTATGCAAGAACGCTTTTCAAGTTGTCTTTCAGCCACTGCTCAACGCCGACGGTCTTGATGCCCTGCCGGGCGTTGAACGTCCCCTCCATATTCCAGGCAACTCCTTTCCCCTCGGCGAATACCACACGGTACTTTTTGAGGGCATTGTCCGGGTCCTGCGCCAGCTCACTTTGTAACCAGGCGACACTCCGCTCCACGCGGTTTACCCTTCGGCCTAGCGCCGCATCCACAATGTCGGCGAGGCGTGTAAATGATACGGTGTCGCCAGCCGTGTAGACAACTTGATTGACAATACGCGGCTCGGCAAAGACAATTTTTGCCGTAAGCATGCCGATATCTTCCGCGGTTGTCACAGTAACCGCATTCTTGAAACTGCCCAAAGCGTGGACGGTGCTTTCCGCAAGATCAACCACGCCAAATGACGGCTCAAACAGAAAACTGGTGAACATGCCTGTTGAAATGATGATCCACTCTGTTTTTTGCTGCCCGCGCAGGAGATCACGGACATCAAGCTGTTCATCAAAAAGGTCCTGGGCGCTGCCGCGTCCGATGACATCATAATCCACGCCGAACTGCCAGGGAATATAGCGCTTTACCTGAGCCTCCAGCGCGGCGCGGGCGATCTTAAGCTGCGTGCCGCTGCCGCCCACAAAGCCGGTACAGTTAATCATGGCATCATAGGGTCTCCAGAGCGCGGCCAGTTCGGCAGGAGAAGCGGCGACAAGGTCACCAGGCAGCACGTCAATGCCCAGGGAGCGAATCTCGGCAAGGTCCCGCTGCTTTGCCGGGTCGCTGGAGCTGATCGTAGACGGGCGCATCAGGACGGTGATCGCCCCGCCGGGATGCATGGCTAAACTGCGAAGAACGGCCATGCCGAGTTCGCCTGCTCCCAAGACGAGAATGGAAGTATCGTTTGGCATAATTGCCTCCTATCGTTTTGAGTTTGTGGGTTACGTTTGTGGGTTACACCGGAACCGCATCGTAAACTTGAACTCGGCTCCAAAGATGCCCGCACTCCGAGATCATGCGCTGATGACCAGGATGAATATCGTAGGCATCGTGAGCCGCTTTATCTTCAAACTCAATAATAAGTGCCACTCCATAAGAAGTGTCCACCGGCCCGCCGGACGTGCTGGCAGGAACACCAAGCGTCATTTTGACGATGCCGGGAATGTCTGACAGATTGGCCTTACAGGCTTCAATTGTCTTCCGAGCGCCCTCCGCCAGGCTCTCTTCGTTGAGCCAGAAATAAACCGCGTGATGGAATGGGCTTGCTGCCATAAGATAGCTCTCTTTTCTTTGTCTGCGTTCTGCTTGCGCTGCGTCAAGTCTGCCGACAACATACCCACTTATGCCGGCGTGAAGTAGTTGACGGCCCACTCGATACGTGCCGGAAACTCCCAGGCGGGGTGCAGAGCTTGAATCTGCACCGCCAGTTGCGGTGCTTTTTCGCTCATGCTCCCGTTCACGGCGGCGGCGGCGACGCGGCTCTGCACGGCGGCGAGCCAGTCCCGCACCGCACGGGCGATTTCTGCCTGGCCCAAGCTGCCATGGCCCGGCACAATAATCGCCGGACGGCTTTGCTCCATGCTGGACAGCGCCTTTGCCCACTGCACAGTGTTGATGTCCGCTCGCGTGATGTGGGGCGGAAGATACGGGACAATCGGAATCATTCTCTCTTCGATAAGATCGCCGGCAAACAGGATGTTTTCTTCCGGCAGAAAAATCGTCTGGTCGCCCGGAGAGTGCGCGGTCCCCCAATTCCGAAACTCGATCCGCCGCCCGCCTAAATCCAGCGACGCCTGCTCGCCGGCGTAAGTGGTCGTGGCGAGGACGATCTCCGCGCCTTCTAAAGAATGTGCCACGGCTGGCCCGAAACTCCGAAAGTAGGTCAGCAGGGCCGGCCCGGACCCAGTCAGGTAGTCGTTCTGCGGGCGGTTCAGGAAAACCTCCGCCTGGTCTTTGAAGGCCTGCGCTCCAGAGGCGTGCTCCGGGTGGGCATGAGTGTAAGTGAGAACGAGCTGGCGTCCAGGCGCGAGCCTACGGGCCGCGTCCAGCACTCGCCGTCCGTTTTTCGGCCCCAGCCCGCAGTCAACAATCAGCGCTTTCTTTGTGCCGACGATGATGCCGATGTTCGGGACCAGGTTAATGCGCCGGTCAGGGATAATCCAAACGTCCGGGGCAATCTCGCACGGGAAGCGGGCGTCCACAACCGGGTCCGGGTCTGCCACGGGCTTGAAGGCTGGCAGCGTCGCTGGACTGTCGCCAAAGGCGGCTTGGGAGGCGAGCAGTCCCGCCAGGGCGGTTCCGAGGCCGATTTTGAGGGCGGTCCGGCGAGTTGCCGGCGGAGCCGAAGCTATCTTGCGAGTGCTGGTCATTTGGCTTCTCCTAGTCTATGCGGCGAATGCCCTGCTTAACCCCACCGGCAAGCAAGACGTTCCCCGCGTTCCTCACTGACCGGCAGATGCCGGAGGCCACGCGCCGACCCGGTTGAGCATTCCGAACCAGTCTTCCAGGTGCCAGGTGTGCGTAATTCGGCCATCTTGCAGATGGTGAAACTCGTGGATCGGAACGTCCAGAAATTGACCCGTCGGCGCGACCCCAAAAATCTCGCCGAGATGCGTTCCGGTGATGCTGGCGCGGACCCCGGCATGGCCCGACGCGCCGACAATCTCATGGACGACGATCTTGAGGTCGGGAAAGGCCGAGAAGAACATCGGGAACTGGTCTTTGAGGCCCTGCGGGCCATCCACCTGTCCCGGCACGAGCGGAGTGTCCTTCCAATCGGGCGTCAGCACGTCGTTCAGCAAGTCCGGGTTCTTTTCGTCAAAGGCTCGGTAGAGGTTTTCAATCGCCGAGATTTCCTGCTCGGTCAGCGCGGCAAACTGTGCGTTGGCTTGTGTCATGATTTTGTTCCTTTGATGTTAGATGCTCGTGATGTTATGTGTTCGTAATGACCGGGCTTAAAAGATCGCTCAGGCCGATGCTGCGCTCAAACTCCGCCCGAATATGGTCCGCAATGCAGTTGACTACCTCCGCGCCGTCCGGCTCCGTTGCGACATGCACCCGGAAGGGGCGTGTCCCGAAGGGCGCGTCCACGACCTGCACGACAGCCCGTGCCACATCTGCGACATCGGCCCGCGGGTTCAAAGTGGCTGCGAGGCCCTTTAGAATGTCGTCGCCGAGATGGGCATACGGCCCGTTGTCGTACTCGGCCTGCCTCGCTTTGTCGTCGGGCGAGCCGGCATTAGGAAAATGGTTCGTGCCGGACGTGTAAGCACCGGGAACGATAATCGTCGTTTCAATGCCCCAGCGCGAAAGCTCCAGCGCGTAGCTCGCCGCCATCGCATCCATCCCGGCTTTGGCGGCGAAGTAAGGCGCAAGATACGGCGGCGTCCCGCCCCGCGTACTGCTGCTGCCGATCCAAACGACAAGTCCCCTGCCCTGCTTGCGAAGCGTCGGCAGCGCCGCCCGGTTCAGCCGCTGCGTGCCAAGCACGTTGATGTCGTAGAGCTGGGCCATCTGCTCCGGCGTGAAGGCTTCCGCCGCCCCAAAGACCATGTGCCCGGCATTGTGAACTATCACGTCCAGGCGGCCCGTTTCAGCCAGAATGTGCCGGACCGCCGCATCCACCGACTCCTGCGAAGTGACATCCATCTCCACAGTGCGAAGATCGGCGGCGTTGCCCGCGGCAAACTGCGCGGCTTCCCGCACTTGCTCAGCATTGCTGCCGGCAATGTCGCGCATACTCGCGTAGACGATATATCCGGCCTTTGCCAGCGCCCGTGCGGTCAGCGCCCCGATTCCACTGGAAGCACCCGTGATGACAACAACATCGCTCATAAGTTCAGCCTCCTCTTGACATTTTTCTTTACGATGAGTAAAGTATACCTAGGACAAAATGAAGAGTCAATAGATTTACCATACGGAAAGTAAAATAAATTATAATGCAGGAAAAGAAGCAGCGCGGACGGCCTGTGGGTGTGAGCGCGGTCGCGCACGAGCGCATCTTGGATGCCGTGCAGGCCGTGCTGGAAGAAAAAACTTTCCAAGACCTGACGATGGAAGAAGTCGCCCGGCGAGCGGGCGTTGGCAAGCCGACGCTCTACAAGTGGTGGCCGTCCAAAGCCGCCCTGGTGCTGGACTTGTTTCAGCAGCGGCTGGTCGCCCCTCTCAACGTGCCGGAAGAACTGACAATTGAGGAAAAAATCCGCGCTCAGGCATTGGGGGCAATTAGTCTGCTGAACGGCTTCCTCGGCAAGGTCTCGCGGGAGATTATCGCCGCCGGGCAGAGCGACCCGGACGTGCTGCGGCAGTACCGCGAGATTTATCTAAGCGGGCGGCGGGCGATTACGCGGGAATGGATTGAAGCGGCAAAAGCGAAAGGAGAGATGCGAGCGGAGGCGGACCCGGAAATGCTGATTGACCTGATCTACGGCCCCATCTACTACCGTTTATTGATGGGTCATCAGCCGCTGAATGCAGACTTCGGCAGCAAAATTGTGGATGACGTGCTGGCGCTGGCGAAACCGTAACAAGTCGTTGCCGTCGGATGCTATGCCTTCAAGCGCAGCCAATCGTATTTTTGCATTTCCGTTCGCTTTCGATTCTGTGCCTCAGCCCGCTCCTGATTAGCCCGCGTCATGCCCCACTTTTCCATTTCATAATCTACGGCAGCCTCGAAACTTGGCGGGCCGATGGGATAATGCTTGGCTTCGTAGGCTTCTACTAGCGCTGCCGGAACATCCAGCCAATCAACTTTTATGCTGCTTCCAACCATATCTGCCTTGCCTTCACGGTTTCAAATCGCACGTTCGACATATCAGCATCGGACGCCGCGATGGGAACTGCTACATTGATCGAAGTTTGCGTGTTCGACTGAGGCCGTTCTTCAAGAACAGCACGCAACCCAAGTTGTGCAGCATCATTACGAGGGTCTACCTTCAAAGCAAGATGGTAAGATAAGTCTGCTTGAACCGTGTCTCCTAAATGTTGAAGACAGAATCCCAGAGTTACATAGGCAAGCGCAATCACTTCACGAGGCGTTCCTTCAAGCCCTCTTCCATTATTCAGTGACCTAATCAGAGCAGGGATCGATTCCGACGCCCGACTGCGAAATTCAGACATAGGGAGTTCTCGTGAAGTCTGTACAAGGGTCACCGCCGCTTCTATGAGTAGTACAGGGGCTGAAGTAGGATCAGCAATATACTGTCGCGCCCGAGCAACCGCTTTATCTGTTTGGCCCGATTGCCGAAGGTAGTCCAATCCAAAGTAGCGGTAGATCATATCGTTTTGATTTAGCTGAGAAGCATAATCCATAAAGACAGACGCAGACCGCAGTTGCCCAAGATGTTCATAGGCAACCGCACGAAGGTAGGCGCGGTGCTCGTCGGAAAGGAAAGGCATCTTTTTTCTGAGCAGCAATAGCACGTCATCCCACTCTTCTCTTTCCCACGCTTGCCGCAATACGATGCCCAACTTTGCAGGTACGGCTTCGGCTGGGTCTGTCCGCTCTGGTAGTTCCTTGCCACTAAGCATATATAAATCTGCCGCCAAGCCATCCAGACGCTCCATCATCGAGTCAGTGAGATGTCTTTCTGGCCCTTCCATCTGACGACGAATCAGATTAGCTTTTTCTGCATCCACAACCCGCATCGCATCAGAAAGTTCAATCAGAAGCTTTTCATACTCCGAAAAATAATTATTGTTACTATCATTGATCATTCAGGCACCTCATGGACTTCCCATTGGTCTCTGGTTGAACAAAGCTCGTTTTGCAAATCTGCGATCAGCATTCGCTCGACAGGTTTAATCAAACCATGACGCGGTTTGTTTGGGTCGTCCCAATCGTGGGAAAGCCGACTGACACTTTGCGGGCTGTGAAAATACTTTCGGATCATGCACCAAACGGTGAGAGTATCATCGCCTGATGCTTTTTGGAAGTCTTCGGGAAATAAATAGCGAAGACGTGAAGGGAGTAATCGGCCGGGCAGTTTTTTCATGCTCGCAAACACAGACATGCCACCTGTCTGGGGATCAACAAAGCCGCCACTGTCGGGCGTCACATCAGGATTTTCATGCGGATGAACCGTCACGCCCAATTGAAAAGAGCCACTCCCACACAACGGCTTTGATCCATCTTTTTGCATGGTTCTAAAAATCTTCGGCATTAAGCATCTCCCGACGAAGCGTGTTACGCCGCCACACGCTCCCGATTGTTGCCGCGTCCATTTTCTGCGCCTTGTCCCTGACGTTCTCCTCCGCCCTGGCGCTCGCTGCTCTGGGTTTTGCCGCTGCCGCTGACGAGAACATCACCGATGGCGACGGAGCGGCGGACATCGGTGAGGCGCACTTTGACGGTCTGGCCGGCGTAGCGTGCGCCGTTGGTCAGCTCAATTTGATAGGCTCGCTGGGGCAGCAGATGGCCGGTGGCCCACGGTGCACGGTCGGAATGGGGGTCGTCACGGCCGACCTGCACTTCCACAATCTGGCCCCGGCGCGGCGGGGCGAGGGGCTGCTCGAACTTCTGCAAATTGCCGGAGTCAATGTCAAACTTCTCGACGTGGTGCCAGCTTGGAACCGAACGAATGTAGATGGAGCGGTGGAGCTGACGCTCCAGTTCTTCAATGTCCTCGCCCTGCGCCCCGATCAGATGAGCGCAGACGTCCGGGTGGGCGCTGACCACAAACGCTTCGTGAGGCGTCGTCGCCGCGAGTTTCCGCAGCTCGCGCTCGACTTCCAGCGAGACGGTTTCCGCCGAGTCTACACGCCCTAAGCCGTGGCAGTAGGGGCAGATTTCGGTCATCGCCGTGTCGACTGTTTCGCCGGTACGCTTGCGGGTCATCTCAATCAGGCCGAGCGCCGAGATAGATGAGATTTTCGTGCGCGAACGGTCATCTTTGAGAGCTTTGACGAACGCATCCATGACCGCTTTTTTGTCGCGGGCGCTGTCCATGTCAATGAAATCTAACACGATCATGCCGCCGAGATCACGCAGGCGCAACTGCCGGGCAATTTCTTCGGTCGCCTCTAGGTTGGTCTTAAGAATAGTATCGGACAGGCCGACGCTTCCCGTAAACTTGCCGGAGTTCACGTCAATCGAGACCAGCGCTTCCGTCTGATCAATAATCAATGAGCCGCCCGACGGCAGCGGGACTTTGCGCTGCAAAAGCCGCTCGACATCGGCTTCAATCTTGAACTGCTCGAAAATCGGCTTGTCGCCGTCGTACAGCTCAATCCGGTCCTGAAGGTCAGGGGAGAGCCGGGCGATAATCTCATGCGCCCCGGCATAGTCTACGGGAGAGTCAATCACCAGGCGGCTGACATCGGAGCCGAACGCATCGCGCAGGATTTTCAGCACGAGGCCCATGTCCTGATGCACCAGCGCCGGGGCGGGCGTCACTTTGGCTTTGGCCTGAATGGCGTTCCACGTTTCCAGCAGCATCAAGTAGTCCAGACGCAGCTCGGCGGCGGTGCGGCCTTCGGACTCGGTGCGGACGATGACGCCCGTGCCCTGCTGCCGGAACTTCTGGACAATCTTCTTGAGGCGGTCCCGCTCTTTGCCTTCCTCAATCTTGCGCGAGACGCCCAGATTGTTGGCGTCGGGCATTAAGACTAAAAAGCGTCCGGGAAGCGAGACGCGGGACGAGACGCGGGAGCCTTTGGTGGAGCGCGGGCCTTTGACGACCTGCACCAAAAGCTGATCGCCGCGCTTCACTAGATCGGTGATATGCAGGTCGCGCCGATTACGCCTCGGCCCGCCTTCTTCGTCTTCTTCCGGCAGAATATCGGCGACATACAAAAATGCATTGCGCTCCAGGCCGATTTCCACAAACGCCGCGTCCATGCCGGGCAGGACGTTATCCACTTTCGCTTTATACAAATTGCCGACGACGCGCTGTTCGCGCTCCACATGCAGCTCGGTGAGCTGCTTGTCCACGAGGACCGCGATCCGGGTTTCCCGGTGGTCCACGTTGACAATAATTTCTTTTGCCATAGACTCAATTCTTTCTTGTTCCAATCTCTAGTTCAAGAGAAACCTCACCCCGGAACTCCGTTCCGATACGCAGTAATGCGTAGCATACCCTCTCCTTTTCAAGGAGAGGGTGGCAACTTGTTGCCGGGTGAGGTCTGCTCTACTAAAGGGTCTCTAAAACTTAACACTAATGCCCCGACAAGTGCCGCCAGAAGCGGCGCATCGGGCTAACAGCGGGGGCAGACGGGGCAAATGCAGGCATCTCAGGCTGCATCTCGTTCATCTCGGAATGCCCCACTAATCCTTCCACAACAATCGGATACTCGCCGGGTTTTAAATAACCCATGCGGCGGGCTTCCGAAGCCACGCCGTCGGTAGTCTTTAGATACGCAATCCGGCGCTCAAGCTGCGTGTTCTGGGCGGCCAGCGCATCGCTCTGGCGTAGGGTTTCGGCAAGCTGAATGCGCTGGCGGCTGGCTTCCTGGTACGGCTTGACAGCTTTTAACACGAGGCCGACCGCGAGAAACAAGGAAATGGCGATCACGGCGACCGACAAAGCGGCCCTCGCCCACATTCCTAAAATTGGGCGGGGTCGTCTTGGGCGTGCTGTTCGGCGTCGCGCCCGACGGGCGGCTGTCTCATCAGTCATTTCTTGTATCTTTGGTTTTCTTGTATCTTTGGTGTCATTCGGGGCGCAAAGGCTGGCCGATACGGTGGATTTTAATAAAGTTCGTGCTGCCGGGCCGCCCCACGGGAACGCCGCCGGTCAGAACAACAATGTCGTCGTTTTTGACAAGGCCGGTCTTGCCGGCGGCGTCAATACTGGCCTGCATCATGCTGTCGGAGTCGTCGGCCATGTCCACCATGACCGGCTCGACGCCCCACACCAGCGCCAGGCGCTGATAGGTTTCCACGCGGTTTGTCGCGCAGATGATCGGCGCACGCGGCCGGTAACGGGACACGACCCGCGCCGTGCGCCCGGTCGCAGACGCCGTCAAAATCGCCGCGCAGCTGAGGTCATGCGCGATGTCGCAGGTCGCCTGCCCTATCGCGCCGGTGATGGACTGGCCGGTATCAAAGCGCATCTTTTGGTCCAATATCTTGCCGTAATCCAGAGACGCTTCGGTGTGCGTGGCAATTTTCGCCATCATGCGGACCGTCTCGAATGGGTATGCGCCCATCGCCGTCTCGCCGGACAGCATGACCGCGTCGGTTCCGTCAAAGATCGCGTTCGCCACGTCCGACACTTCCGCGCGGGTCGGGCGCGGGTTTCTGATCATCGAATCCAGCATCTGCGTCGCTGTGATGACCGGCTTCCCCGCCCGGTTCGACTTGTGGATCAGCATCTTCTGGATAATCGGGCCTTCGTCAATCGGCACTTCGACGCCCAAGTCGCCCCGCGCGACCATGATGCCGTCCACCGCTTCCATAATGGAATCAATGTTTCGAATCGCCTCATGCTTTTCAATTTTGGCGATAATCGGGATTTTCGCCCGCGCCGCCTCGCAGACCCCGCGCAGAACGGCAATGTCCGACGCCGACCGCACGAAAGAAGCCGCGACATAGTCCACTTTCTGGGCGATGCCGAACTTTAAGTCTTCCAAATCTTTGTCGGTCACAGCGGCAATCGGCAGGGAAACACCGGGGACATTCACCCCTTTGTGTGATGTCAAGAGGCCGCCGACAACCACTTCGCAGACCAGAGCGTCAGCCCTCTTGGACTTCACCCGCAGCTCCAGCAGGCCGTCGTCGAGCATCAGGTGCGTACCTGCCGTCACCGCCTCAAAGATTTCCGGCACGGGGAGATTAATCTCATGCTCATCCCCCGGCACGTCGTCCATCGTCAGCGTGATTTCCGCGCCGGGCCGCAGTTGGACGCCGTCGCCCGCGACATTCCCAACCCGCACTTTCGGCCCCGACAAATCTTGCAGAAGCGCCAGCGGCACGCTTAATTCCGCCGCGATTTCCCGCAGCGCCGTGACCACTTCCGCGTGCTGGCTGTGAGTGCCGTGCGAGAAGTTCAGCCGGGCCACATTCATGCCGGCCTGAACTAGATGCCGCAGGTTTTCCGGACTGCGCGTCGCCGGCCCGATGGTGCAAACGATTTTTGTTCGGCGCATGTTTCAATCCTCACCGACTTTGAAGAGCCAGTGCTGTGTTCAGATTTAAGTCTGACCTGTAATAATTATAACGCATTGCCGGGGTTTCGTCAACAGGAACCTACCCCGGCTCGTTCCTCGCCACCCCTCCCGAAACGGGAAGGGCCAGAGTTTTAGAGGAGAGCGTCACGATAAGCCCCATCAGCCATTGGTCATTATCTCCTACCCTTCCCGTTTCGGGAGGGGTGGCGAGGAACGAGCCGGGGTAGGTTCTGAAGGTTTGCAGAAGATAGCCCATCGGGGATTTGAACCGCCGGTTTCCGCGCCGAGAAGCGCAGCGTCCTGGGCCGGGCTAGACGAATGGGCCATTGGGGGGAGTATACCCGGTGGAAGGTATTCCAGACGATGAAGGACCATGTGTTAAAACACACGGCTAACCAGCGAAGACGCTAAGAAGTACCGCTTCGCGGCACTGGGAACAGAAATTATCTTAACCCCGCGAAGCGGTGTTTGTTAGCGTCTGCGCTGAATAGCCGTGCCATTCATGGCATGGTTCCTCCCGCCTTGTGCATCCAAGCCATAACCCCATAGAGAATAGCTGTCAGAGTTGCCCAGAGCAGCAAGTACCCCCAAAGCGGCACGGCGTGGCTTCTGACAATGGAGAACAGTCCAAAGGTAAAAAACAGCGGCGGGAAGATTAAGCCATCGAGTTCCGGTGCGCCGCCGCTTGCATTACGTCCTGCGTCAATCCAAATGGGAACTTTAAGCCATACATGAAGAGTAGCAAATATCATTAAACTGGCCCCGATGACATCCAGAACTATATGACCAATCAAAGTAGTTAACCCTCCTTTTGCCGGTTGCGTTTTTCACGGCACGGCCCAAACAGCCGTGCCATGTTCCGAGAACAGCGGCGGGCCGGAGCCTGCGGTCAGTTGGTAGACCCAGCCAGGGTAGCCGGACATGCCGGGCGTCAGGGGGAAGTAGGTCGGGGTAATCAAGATATGAGTGACGCCGATTTTGTGCAGGTACGCCCGCAGATCGTCTGCGCTGTGGAAGGTGTCGTAGGGAATATAGGTGCCATGTGTCGGCTCGCCCCACAGGTACGTCTTGTCGCAGTAGAAGCCGAGCGGGTTGCCGTACATGACAATTTTTGAGTTGGCAGGCAATTGGGTGTTGATAAACTGCATGGCCGGGTACGGGCCGAAGCCGCGCGTAATGTAGTCATCGCGGGAGATTTGTCCGAGGACGACCGGCGCTTCCCCCGACAGCAGGCCGACGCCAATCAGGAGCGAGAAGGCCAGCGAGCAGACGCCGAGAGCAGCGAGGGCGTAGCCAGATTTCAGGCGCAGGTGGCAGGCTTGGACCACGACGTAGCCCGCCAGCAGGTATAGCACGGGCAGAGTCGGCAGCAGGTAGCGGACGTACTGCACGGTGCCGGCCCAGAGCAGCAGCGAGCCGAGCGCAAAAGCCGCAAGCGCTTTGACGGAAAGAGATGTGCCGCGCACGAATACTGGAAAGAACAACGCGCCGAGCAGAACCGGCGTGTACGCGCCGAGTGGCGTTGGCTTATCGTTGAACGGCTTTGAGTAGATCGTCAGGTTCACATGGCCCGGCAGCAGAGCCATAATGAAGTTCCACGGGATGAGCGCGATGTCCGAGAGGCTATGCCCCATGCCGAAGGCGGCGTTCCAGTTTGTATAATAGTTGGCAGCGAAGTGGTTCCAGCCGCGCCCGCCGAAGACGCCGTAGAAGAACGGGTAGACCGGGTTGCCGGTCAAAATGGCGGACTTGATGAGCCAGGGCGAGCCGACGACCAGTGCCAGCAGCCCCCACAGCACGGTAGATTTGACGGCGGCCAGCGGCGTTTCTTTGAGGCCGCGCAGACGCCACAGCAGCAGGCCGAGGGCGATCAGACCCAGCGTTCCGAGCGCGGTGGCTTTCGTGGACAGCGTCAGGCCCATGAGAATCGCGCTGAGGCGCAGCCAGCGGTTATCTTTAAGCGTTATCCCCTGCCCCAGCGTCAGCAGCGTGAGCGTCGTGAAGAACGCTGTCGCTAAATCTACATAGGCGGTTCCCGCTTCCCAGAAGACAATCGGCGTGGACGCCAGCAGCAGCGCGGAGACTTTGCCGACAGCGGGCGCGATTTGCCGCGCCCCCAGCACATAAACCGCCAGGCAGGTTCCGACGCCGCAGGCGAAATGGAACAGCTTGGCGAGAGGGAAGCTGCCCAGAAGCAAACCGTACATGTACCACATCTCGGCGGTAAACGCGAAATTGGAATGGTCTTCCCACGGCAGATAAACGATGCGGTGCGCCGCCAAATACATCTTGGGATCGGCCAGATGGTACGCGATGCTGTCCCATTCCAGGCTTGTTGTCGGCGGTGCGAAGCAGCCGACCAGTGAGACCAGGCCAAACGCGGCAAACAAGAGTGTCAGCAGCCAGCCCCAGCCGGTGAGGTGAATTGTCTTGGCCCAGTCGCGCAGGTCAGCGGCCATCAGGACGTGCTGCCGCCCGCCAATCGCCAGCAGCAGCGCCAGTGGGACTGCGCCGAGCGGTCGGTACAGGCCGCCGCACAGTCCCAGCGCCAGCATGAAAGCAGCCAGAAGGCCGAGGCCGAGCGCGAAGCCAATCAGCGTCCGCTCCAACCGAGGCGTCTCGAAGCGAAAGCCTAGCAGGGCTAGGATTGTCCGGCCCGCTGCCGCCGCCGCCCATGCAGTGATAAGAAAAAGAAGTAAATCAAGCAAATTCGCTTAAATCCACCAGCCGCCCCGTTACAGACGGCCTTTCTGATTGATTATTCCAGGTCAAGATTGTCTCGCCGAGAAAATGCCCGAACCATCCGGCCTGCACGATGGGAACGCCGTTCACCACTCTCGGCTCGTGCAGCTTGTTGTGGCTGTGGCCGCCGATAACGAGGTCCAGCTCTGGGCAGGCGGACGCTAGGCGCTCGTCTTCGCGCAGGCCGATGTGCGTCAGCGCGATCAGCGCGTCTACGTCCGGGCGCAGGCGGGCGATTTGCCCTTGGGCCGCTAAAACGGGGTCGTCAAAGACAAAGGCGCTGACTAACCTGGCAGTCATGCGCGGCGTGACCATCGGCACGGTCAGACCGAAAATGCCGACGCGCAGGCCGTTCGGCAGGGTCTTTTCGAATGACGGCACAGTCGGCAGGGTCTCGCCTTTGTCTTCGCGCCAGCGGATATTGGCGCAAAGTATCGGGAAATCCGCTTTGCCGATTTTCAGCCGCAGCAGGGCGTCGGCGACATGAAATTCGCGGTTGCCGAGCGTCATGGCATCGTATCCGGTCTCGGACATCAAAGTTAAAACCGGCTCGCCGCCGGGACGCACCCCGACATTGCCTGCCGAAATCGCATCGCCGGAATCCAGCAGCAGGACGTTTTCGAGTTTGGCTTTTTCCTGCTTGATGCAGGCGGCTTGGGGTGCGCTCAGGTGATTATGAAAATCGTTGGTATGCAGGAGGGTCAGGGTTGTCATTGCCGCGCCGTTTCTGCCTGCTGGACGGTTTCGAGATACGCTTGGATTGCTTCGTTCAAGCGGCCCTGACGCCGCAAAATTTCGTCAATCGCGTCGCGCACGGCTCCCCTGCCGCCGCAGCGCGGCGTGATCCAATCGGCCTGCGCTTTCAGTGCGCCTTCGGCATTGGCGACGGCGATTTTGACCCCGGCAACGGCGAACGCAGGCAGGTCATTGATGTCATCGCCGACATAAGCGGCTTCGTCGGGACGCAGCTCATATTTTGCCAGCAGGACTCTCAAGGCCGCCGCTTTATCGCCGCAGTTCTGGACCAAATCCGCGACTTTCAGCTCCGCCATACGCTGCTCGACCGCCCGGCTTGCCCGGCCGGAAATGACGGCGATTTTGAGGCCCGCCGCCTGCGCCATGACGATTCCCAGCCCATCGGCGACATGAAAGGCTTTGGCTTGAACGCCATTGTCACTGCAAAGAAGCGTCCCATCGGTCAGCGTCCCGTCTACGTCCAGGGCAATTAGTTTGATGTTATGCATAAGACTAGAGGTAGCGAAAAAGGGTAGGCAAAAGGCAAAACAAGCCAAATACAACAATAGCCGCGCAGCCGACGATAATCGCAGCACGTCCATTCTTCGTATCTCTTGTGTAGTATCCTGCCCAGGCTCCGACAACAATAATTGGGAAGCTGATGAGGATTAAATCCACCAGTAACGTAACCGTGTTGCTGCTGAACTTGAAATGAGCAAGGTGGGAAACGGCAGCAGCAGCCACTACCACCACGAGCATCAATACTCCCAAGCTGACGAACAGAATGGCACCAACACCACCACTTGGAACTTTTGCAGAGAGCTGTCTCGCGGGCTGATTTTCAGGCGGCGGGGGCCAAACATCATTCATGCTAGGTAATCCCTGCTTTGACTAAATCTTTCAATGTCAGCATTCCGAGGGGGCGGCCTTCGGCGTCTACCACGGGCGCGTCGCCTGCTTTCTGGCCGGGCAGAGGATGGAAGTCATCTAAGCGGCGCAGGCCTTCGGTCGCCAGCAGGTCCGGGGTGACGACGCCGGGATCAATCGTCATCGCTTCGGAGGCCGGGCGGGACAACAGCTGAGGATTGTCCAGAAAATGCCGCCGGATGTCGCCGTCGGTCAGCAGGCCGGCGACTTTTCCGCTGCGATCTACAATAATGGCCGCCCCGGCATGGGCCTGCGTAATGGCAAACATGGCTTCTAAAACCGTATGGTCTTCCGGCACGACGGCCACCGCGTCGCCGGTTCGCATCACATCGGCGACGCGCAGGGTCAAGCGCCTGCCGAGCGTTCCCGCCGGGTGCAGACGCGAATACTGCTCCGGCGTGAAGTCGCGGGCAGCCATGACGGACACGGCAAGCGCATCACCGAGAGTGATCATGGCGGTTGTGCTGGTTGTCGGTGCGAGGCCGATAGAGCAGGCTTCACGCTCCACCCAAACGTCCAGAACCAAACTCGCGGCCTGGCCCAGCGTTGACTTCGGATTGCCCGTGATGGCGATCAGCGGCACGCCGATCTGGCCTAATGCCGGCAGGATCGCCAGCACTTCGCTTGTTTCGCCGCTGTACGAGAGCGCGATAACGGTATCGCCCGCTTGGAGCATTCCGAGATCGCCGTGAACGCCTTCCGCCGGATGCAAAAACTGAGCCGGGGTTCCTGTAGACGACAGCGTCGCGGCCAGTTTCATGCCGACCGTGCCGCTTTTGCCCATGCCGGAAACGACCACGCGGCCTTTGGTCTGCAAAATCAGCCGAACCGCCCTCGCCCAAACCGGGCCGTTCAGTGTTTCCGCCAGCCGGTCCAGCGCCCGCGCGGCTTCCCAAAGCACGCGCTGTCCTTCCGCCCGCCATTCTTCTTCCTTTTCTTTTTCCTGTGTCTCTGCGCTGTTCATTGCGGTCTATTATACAAAGTTTGCTTGCGAATATGCAAGCCATGAAGACTGAGACAACTTGACGCTTTGCCGCATGGCGAAATTGAAAAAAATACGGTAAAATTAACAGGCTCTTCTCTGAAAGGTTTTTGTATGCTTTACTGTCTGCGTTCTCTGGCTGCCGCTCTCGCCGCATCACTTCTTGCCGCGCCGTGCTTTGCCCAGGCTCCGAATGCGGCGGGGCAAAAGTTTCAAGACGGAGTTTCCGCCTACCGCCAGGGGCAGTTCACGGCTGCTGAGGCCGATCTCCGGGGCGCGGTTCGTCTTGACCCGAAGTTTGCCGACGCGCATAATGCGCTGGGGATTGTTTTGCAGCGGCGCGGACGCACTGCCGAAGCCATCGCGGAGTTTGAGGCTTCGGTGCGCCTCCGGCCAACCAGCCCGGACGCTCATTACAACCTGGCGCTGGCGCTGGACCGGCAGGGGGAAATCAAAGAGGCTGTCCAAGAGCTGAAAACGGCGACCACTTTGCGTCCCGACTTTCTGCCGGCCCACTACATGCGGGGCAGCCTGCTGCAAAAGCTGGGGCGTCACGAGGAAGCCGCCGCCGAGTTTCGGGAAACAATACGCCTGCAGCCCGAAGACAGCCGCGCCCACTACGTCCTTGGTAATGCGCTGGACGACACCGGCGCGCACGACGCGGCGATTGCCGAGTATCAGCGGGCGATCACGCTCGCCCCCAACAGCGCCGACGCTTACAATGCGCTCGGCAATGTCCTGGATGTCGAGGGCCGCCACGAAGACGCGGTGGCCGACTACCGGCAGGCGCTGCGCGTCAAGCCCGGCTTTGCAGTGGCCCATTACAACTGCGGCCTGGCTTTAGATGCTTTAGGCCGCCACGCGGAGGCTATCGCGGAGTTCAAGGCGGCGCTCAAAAGCGACCCGTCTCTTACTCTCGCCCGCATCTATCTCGCCAAAGCGCTCTCCGAGCAGAACCAGGCCGCGCCCAGCCAGGCCGTTTCCACCGTCGCCGTGCCATCACCACAAGCGGCACCGCTAGGGAAAACGTCTTTGCAGCGGGGCCGGGAGCTTTACAACCAGGGACATCTGGCCGGCGCTGCGATAGAACTCAGGCAAGCCGTCGCCGCCGCTCCGGCCAGCCCGGAAGCGCATTTTTATCTGGCTGCGACTTTGGACGATCAAGGCCGCCCGGCGGAGGCAGTCCGGCAGTACCAAAAAGCGATTTCGCTGAACCCGAATTATGCCGCCGCCCATGTCAGCCTCGGCACGGCGCTGTATTTGGCCGGGGACCATGCCGGGGCCAGGCAGCAGTGGCACACGGCGCTTCATCTCGGCGATGCCGCGCAGGCATCCGAGGCCGCCCAGCTTCTGCGCGAGTATCACGGCAGTTAAAGCACCACGGCGCTTAAGTTTTCGGAGACCTGCTTTTAGGGAAACATTTACTTACCCACCGTCGTCCTGTTTTCAGGAAAACGCTTTTTGAGGAGAACGCCCATGAACATCAAAGCCGCACGATATTTCGCCTCCGCCGCGATCCTTCTGCCGCTCTTTGCCCAATCCAAAGCAGCTGCCGAAGCCGCGCCGCTCGCCGCTCAGGCCGCGATCCAGTCCGCTTACAGCCAGCTCAACACGGCATTTACCCAGCACGATCTTGACCGTTTTATGACGTTCTTCACGCCCGACTACAAAGTGGTGGATGAAAAGGGCGCGACCTACACCAAAGAACAGACACGCAAGCAGTATGTGGACCAGCTCAAGCAGGTCAAGACCATGCAGAGCCGCTTTACCGTTCAGAACTTCACGGCGTCCCCGGCAGGCGTGGAAGCCGAGATGAAGCTGCACACGCAGGGCATCGGCGAGAAGCGCGTGCTGTTTATGAAGTTCAAAGGCAACTACACCGACGACCTCTGGGTGCATGACCTCTGGGTCCAGACCCCGCAGGGCTGGCGCATCAAATCCCGCAAAACCCTCTCCGACAAGTTGGTGACGCATCCCGGCTAGGAAAAGAAAGAAACAAGAAAAACGCCCGCCTTTCCAGCGATGGAAAGACGGGCGTTTTTGATTGTAAAGCTGTTGAACGGCGCTGTTAGTTGCTGCTGTCCTGCTCGTCACTAGAGTAGTAGCCAAGCTCGACTAAAAGGTCGCCCGGATCGGTGTCCAAAAAGCGCGAAATCGCGTTGATGAAGTCGGCGGACGGGGTGGCGGGCTGCTCGATGCCGGGGGAAAGCATCTCTGCTTCAATGTTCATAGTGATCTCCTTGAAAACTATCAATTTTTATTTTTGGGTGTCAGTCGGCAAAAACCTTTCTCTTATACCACACTCCGGCCCGGTTTTAACGGTAACTAGCCCCAGACTTGCGGTTTTTTCTTGCAATATCTTTCGGCTTTCGGTATACTTGGCCTGGTGTGACGGAAATTATTGACAATCAGGAGCAGCGGCTTGTCCTGCGGGTGCGCGACTACTTGGAGGCCGGCGCGGAGAGCGCACGCCTCGCGGTCGGCTACCTCTTTCTGGACGGTCTGGTTCCGCTGCGGGCGCAGATCGAGCGCTTGGAATGCCTGGAAATTCTGATCGGCAACGTCGTGAACCGGCTGACCGAGGAGCAGGTGCGCGAGGAAGCGGCCCTCCGGCAGCGCGGCGGGGAAGACTGGGTGCGTCCGCAGGAAGATGTCGCGGCGACGCTGCGGGGTTCGCATGACCGGGCGACCGCCGAAACCGCGCTGAACCTGCGGGAAACTCTGGCGGCGCTGGACCGGACGCCGGAAATGAGGGCTACGCTGCTGTGCCTGGCAGAGGCGATTGCACGGGGCAGCCTCAAAGTGAGGCTGTATACGCACGGCCGGATACACGCCAAAGTCGCGCTGATTGAGTATCCGGCAGGCCACGCGGACGCGCCCGGCGTGGCGGTCGTGGGTTCAAGCAACTTGACGCTGGGCGGGGAGGCGCATCCGACCGAGCTGAACATTGCCTTATCGGATGCCGGCAGCTTTCAGGAAATGGAACGGTGGTACCGAAGCCTCTGGAACGTGTCGCAGGACTTCCACCGGGAGCTTTTTACCGAGCTTGGCCAAAGCTGGGCGCTGGGCGCGGCGGGCGGCTCAGCGGGTCGCTGATCACGCGCAGCTCATCTGCGTCATCGTCGCGCCAGGGCTGGCCTGCCGTTCGGTCACAGCGGCTTAAATCCGCCAAATAATCATCACGCAGATCGTCCTGCGTGTCAAAAAGCGCTTCCGCCTGTGCAGGCGGAACCGTCATCAGTGTCATACGACCTCCTCGTCGTGAAACAAGTAACTTCAGGGGATAAACACGCGGCTTCATTGCCACGCGCCTTTTTAGTTTACTCAATTTTCACGGGTTTGACACGTTTTTTTGGGTTCTTGTTCCGAGTATCGGAAAAAAACTCCGGCAAAGTTATCTATCAAATTGTCTATGGCTGAGATTGTCTTCCCGGAACCGCACCTGCCCGCTGTTCTACCGTCCCTGCTGGCCCTGCCGCGCGGGGCGGCGGTTCTCGTGCTGGGGGCGACGGACAGCGGCAAATCCACCTGGGTTCGGGAGGCCGCGCTTATGCTTGTCGGCGCGGGCAAATCCGTCGCGGTGGTGGACTGCGATTTAGGGCAAAGCGAAATCGGGCCGCCGGGAACAATCGGCATGGCGCTGGCCAAGCCCGGCGCGGAGTTTCGGTTCCTGCGCGATTTGCCGCTGGGCGCAGCCTATTTTGTCGGCGCGATCTCTCCGGCTCGGCACGGGCTGGACGTGTGCGTCGGCGCGGTTCAGATGGCGCGGGCCGCCAAAAAGCAGCAGCCGGATTTGGTACTGATCGACACCGACGGCTTTGTGTCGGGCAGCGCGGCCCGGCAGATCAAGCGGCGGATGTGCGAGCTGCTTCTGCCGCAGGTGGCCCTGGCGCTGACGCGCGGCAGCGAGATTGACCCGCTGCTGGCGCTGTTTGCCCGGATGGACGCGCCGGACATTTGGCGCATTCCCGTCAGCGGCGCGGCGCAGCGCAAAACAACGGCGGCGCGGGCCACCCGTCGCACCGCGCGGTTCCTGGCGGCTCTGGACCAGTCGGAGCCGCAGACGTTCTCTTTGGACCAGATCACTCTGCTGGGAACATTTCTCGGCACCGGCGAGCCGCTGCCGCATCATCTGCTTCAGTTTTTGAGTCAGTCGCTGGGCCGGCCCGCGCTTCATGCCGAGCGCTCCGGCAGCAGCCTTTTCGTGGTGGTCAACGGCGAGAGTTGGGACACGTCCGGCCTTGCCGCGATTGAAAGCTATTTTTCTATTCGCAGCGTGTCGGTGATGGCGGCGCAAAAGTTCGCGGGCCTCTTAGTCGGCCTCGTGTCCGGCAGCGGCGTCCTGCTCGGCATCGGACGCATTGACCGGATTGATTTTTCCCGGCGGACGCTTTCTGTGCTGACCCCCTGCCGCAAGCCGGCCGCAGTCGCGCAAATTTGGCTTGGCAGCCTGCGCCTGCGGGCCGACGGGCGCGAAAACGGCGAAGTTCGCCCCGGCGAGATTTAGGTTACGCCGCAGATGAATTTAGGCGGCAGATTGAAGGCGCAGCAAAGGGCGCGAGGCTTGCGGCGGGTTGGCAGGCTGCCCGAACAAAAAGCCCTGCATGAAGTCCACGCCGGCGTCTCGGCACATCTGCATCTGGCTGTCCGTTTCAATGCCTTCCGCGATCACCTGAATGCCAAGCTGCTTTGCCTGCTCAATAATAATATCCAGGCTTTGCCGGGCCGACGGCTTATGCTCCGCTTGAACGACCAGCTCTCGGTCCAGCTTGACGTAATCCGGCCGCAGGGCCGTCAAATACTCCAGGCTGGAAAAGCCTGCGCCCATGTCGTCTACCGCCGTGCCTGCCCCGCGCTCCCGGTAGTAGTCTAAAATCTTGTGCAGGCGCTTCATGTCCGGGATATTCTCGGTTTCCACCACCTCAAACACGAGGTCCGACAGCGACATCCCGCATTCTTCCACCGCTTCCAGGGTTGTCCGCAGGCAGACTTCCGGGTCGTAGATCGTATTGGGCATGAAGTTGATGAACACCCGCATCTGCGGCATACGGAGCGCGGCGGCATTGCGAATGGCGGTTTGACGCGCCCGCTGGTCAAAGACATGCTCAATGTTCAGCTTGACGGCAGCGTTAATCAGTGGCCCCGCTCCAATCGTTTCGTCAGTGTTGGGGTTCTTTGCCCGGATTAACGCTTCATACGCGAAGACGGCCCCAGAGTCTGCATAGACAATCGGATGGAACAAGCTGAACAGCCAGTTGTCGTCCAAAGCATCTCGCACCCAGTCATACTGCGCCCGCTCTTTCAAGCTGGACAGCGGCTCGGCCCGGACAAACGCGGCCAGCGCAGAGCCGGGGTCATCCAGATCACCTGAAAAAAATGTTCCTTTGACATCCGCCAAAGTCGCTTCGGGCAGGGCATTCAGAAACGCCGCCGTGACCCCGCTGATCCGCTCCCGCAGGGCCGGCAGGGCGAGAACATGCTCCCAGGCCCGATAGGGAGTGTTTGCTTCTTCTAAAGCGTTAATCAGCGCCTGCCGCGCATTGCCGTTGGGCGGCCCCAGCAGCAGGTAGGTGGGAGTGCCGGTATCGGCACGGCGGGCGAAACGGCAGCGGGCGCAGCCTTCGGAGGCTTCTTCAGACTGAGTCAAACAAGCAGGGCGTTTCCCTGTAACGAATGGCATAGCAGCATCAGCTTTCTTGTCGCTTAAAGCAGTGGATTACGCCGTTCATTATGGCATTTCCCCTAGTTATTATTAGAAGCAGTATGTATGCCAAGAAATACGCAGGAAAAAGAGCGCCTCGAAGCGAACAGATTGCCGCATTTGCTGGTCAAAAGTGTTTGAAAGTACTTGCTGATCAAAGGAGATTTGAGAGTTATGGCTGAGTATGTCCCGCAGAAAACAGACAAGTTCACGTTCGGGCTTTGGACTGTCGGCAACCCCGGCGCGGACCCGTTCGGCGGCCCCGTGCGCGTTCCCGTGTCGCCGCCGGAGCGTGTCCGCAAGCTCGGCGCACTCGGCGCTTACGGCGTCAACCTGCACGACAACGATTTAATTCCCTTCGGCGCGTCGGCCTCGGAGCGGGATGCGATTGTCAAAGAGTTTAAGGCCGCGCTTAGGGACAGCGGCATGGTGGTTCCGATGGCGACGACCAATTTGTTCACACACCCCGTGTTCAAGGACGGCGCGTTTACGTCCAATGACCCGAAAGTCCGCGCGTTTGCCCGCCAGAAAACAATGGCGTCACTGGATTTGGGCGCGGAGCTTGGCGCAGGCATCTACGTTTTCTGGGGCGGGCGCGAGGGCGTGGAAGTAGACGCTTCCAAAGACCCCGTCACCGCCGCCAAGCGCTTTCGGGAGGCTTTAGATTTTCTCGCCGAGTATTCGCTCTCGCAAAACTACAATTTCCGGTTTGCGCTGGAAGCCAAGCCCAACGAGCCGCGCGGCGACATCTTCCTGCCGACGACCGGGGCGATGCTGGGCTTTATTGCGACGCTTTCCCGCCCCGACCTGTTTGGGGTCAACCCGGAGTTCGCGCACGAGACCATGGCCGGGCTGTCGTTTTATCATGCCGTCGCGCAGGCATTAGAGGCCGGCAAGCTGTTCCATATTGATTTGAACGGCCAGAAGCCGGGCCGTTTTGACCAGGATTTGCGGTTCGGCCAGGAAGACTACAAGCAGAACTTCTTTCTGGTCAAGCTGCTGGAAGATTACGGCTACGCCGGCCCGAAGCACTTCGACGCCCACCCGCTGCGGACCTCTGACCCGGACGATGTCTGGGAGTTTGCGAAAGGCTGTATGCGCTCGTATTTGATCTTGAAAGAAAAAGCCGCTCAGTTCAACGCCGACCCGGAAATCCAGGCCATTTGGCAGCAGATCAATGCCCCTGACCCCGCGCTTGACCCGCTGCTCAGTGCCGAGTTTACGCCGGAAAACGCGCAGGCACTCAAAAATCAGACTTTTGATGCCGACGCGCTGGCCGCGAAGCCCCTGCCCTACGAGAAGCTTGATCAGCTTGTGTTTGATTTGCTGCTGGGGGTACGCTAGGAAGTTCTCCGAAAGACCTCACCCCGTCTCGTTCCTCGCCGACCCTCTCCTTAAGCAAGGAGAGGGTGAAGATAGATTAGGAAAGAGTGAATGCTTGTTGGCAACCGTCATTGCTTTTCTCTTACCCTCTCCTTAACAAGGAGAGGGTCGGCGAGGAACGAGACGGGGTGAGGTCTTTCGGAGAACTTCCTTCGGCAAGTAAGTAAGAAAACCATGACCGAACGAAATCAATCCGTCAAAAAACGCTTTGTCAAAAGCCGGGGCGCAAAACCCCGGCAGCTCATCGCCTACAATGTCGCGCCCTGGATGGACATGCCGGTTGTGCCAGCGCCCGCCTACCGCGAGTGGATGGCCGCGACCCATCTGCATTTTGCGAACCGCTGCCTGCCGATGCTGATTGCCGCCCAATCCGGCTGGTTTATTTTGAACTCCCACAAGTTCGAGGCCGTCTGGAACGGCGGCAACCTACCGGATGACATGAAAATTACGACGCTCGGCGGCGACGGCGCAGAGCCGATGTCCAGCCATTTCGGGTACGGCATTCTGACCTGGACGCTGCCCTACTTGTTTCGGACGCCGCTGGACTGGAACCTGCTGGCACGCGGCCCGTCGAACCTGCCGAAAGACGGCGTTCAAGCGTTGGAAGGGATCGTGGAAACCGACTGGTCGGTGGCGACGTTTACGATGAACTGGAAGCTGACCCGCCCGCACTGGCCCGTAATTTTCGACATCGGCGAGCCGATCTGCATGGTGGTTCCGCAGCGCCGGGGCGAACTGGAGTCATTTTATCCCGACAGCCTGCCTATCGCCGCCGACCCGGACGCCCAGCGCCGGTATGAGTGCTGGCTGGTAGACCGGAACGAGTTCAACGATGCTCTGCCGAACCCGCAGTCCGACGCCGCCAAGCGCGGCTGGCAAAAGCATTATTTTCAGGGCCGCGCCCCGGAGATCGCCCGCGCCGCCAAGCATCAAACCAAGCTTACCCTGCGCTCGTTTCCGGGGGAAGAGTAACCCCTCTCGTCAAACACCCCAAGAAAGCCTAACCCCAAGAAAGCCTAAGTTTGCCACTTTCCCCTAACAGGGGGGGGGTGGCAAACTTGCTTGATGGGAGGGACTACTTTTGATGGGAGGGATTACAGTAATGAGCGTAAAGGCCACAGGCTTTAGCCGTGGGATATAAGCCCCATACCTTTCCGAAGTCCCTGCTCCGTCAGGGCGAAGGCATGATATTGATGCCTTGCGGGTATAATAACCCTGTATGCTTAGACACGAAGGCCCATCGCGGCTGGACACAGTTGTGTACCATTGGCCGACTTGTTTCGCCCCGTGCGACTCAAAGCGTTGGCTTTTGAGAACTGAATATAGCGGGTTGCGGCAGGAAACGTCTGCCGCGTAAAATGTTCAACGGCAGTCGTCAGAGGCGCGATGCCTTGCAGAACGGCTGCGATGAAACAAACAACCAATGAAGAAACAAACAACCAATGAACTGGCTTTAATTTCGATTTTAGCCAGCAGTACGAGGGGTCACCTCGGAACTGGGAGCGGCAACGCTCCGAACGCTTGGGGAGAGTTTGCCTCTACTCCTGTTCTTGTGAAAGAGCAGGGGCAAGCGAACTCGTTGAACCAAGAATCCCACAGGCTTTAGCCGTGGGAGATGTCAGTTTGGCTCTCTGCATAACGCAGGGCCATTTTCTTCGCGGCCTCGGCGACGGCGGCGCGGAGGGGCAAAGGTTCTAAAACTTCCGCCTGTGCGCCGAAGGACAGCACCCAGTAAAGCATTTCCTCGTAGCCATGCACCGTCACCCGGAACAAAAGGCTGCCGTCGGGCTGTTTTTCGATGCGCTGAGTCGCGTGCCAGTGGCTGCCGGCAATCCAGCTTGCGACAGACGGATCAAAGTGAATGACGACTTCCGTCGGCTCCCCGCCCGCCTGCAATTGCCAGCCTTTGGCCAGCCATTCGGCAAGGTCAAAGTCGGCGGGATACTGGAAACGGGTATCTTCCCGTACCCGCATCCACTTAATGCGGTCCAGGCCAAATGTACGGATGCCCTGACGCAGATGGCAGAAGCCGACCAGATACCAGGCCCCAATTTTGTACGTCAGGCCGTAAGGGTCGACGCGGCGCTTGGTCGGCTCTGGGCGCGTCCGGGATAAATAAGTGATGTCTACCGGATGATGGCGGACAATCGCCATTTCGAGGCCCTGATAGATGTCGGCGGAAAAGTCGCGCACGACCGGCAGGCCGACAGACACGCGCTCCCCGGCTTTCTTGACTTCGGCGGCAGTTCGGCGGGGCAGCGCCAGGTCTATCTTCTTCAGCGCGGACGTGAGTGCGCCTTTGTAGACGGCCCCGGCCTGGCCGGCGAAGCTGGTTCCGGCCAGCCGCAGGGCCAGCGCTTCGGGCGGGGAAAACGAGGTCGGCAGGAACTTCATCTCAGCCAGCCCAAACTTGCCGTTTTTGCGCTTGACCTGGCCCCACTGACGCAGCACGGCAATGTCGCGCTCAATGGTTGCCCGCGACACATCGAATTTTTGCTCCAGAGCGGCGGCGTCCCATTCAAATGGCTCCCGGTCTAAAAGCTGCAATATCTGGATCAGCCGCGAAAATTGTTCTTCCAGTGTCATGGTAAGTTGAGTTAGATTTCCGACAGCAGGTGCGCTTCGCCGGTCATAGAGATCGTGTAGCGGACTTTGCGAACCTCGCCTTCGGGGTCCCAGTCTTCCATTTTGTCGTTTGTGATCAGCGGCGCGTTCATTTGCTTGGCAACCCGCAGCAGGACTTCGTCGGCGGCGGTCCCGGCATCGACGAATGTCAGCGCTTCGCGGTCACGCAGAGCCAGCAGCGCGGGCTTGTCGTCAATAAAGTACGGCAGGTTGGCATCGGCGTACAGCACGACGGGGAAAAAGCCGCGCTGCCAGAGCATCCGGCGCATGGCAAGCAGAGGACGCAGGCGCGGCTTGCCGTGAACCAGCGATTCTTGATCGAACCAGGCGACGTTGCTGCCGTCTACAACTGCCGCACCGCGCCCGGCGCGGCGCAAGGGCAGCAGGCGGAGAGGGTCGTCGGACGCGGCCAGCGCCAGTGCCGCCCAGATGCGGGCTGCCGTGTCCGGGTTGGCGGCTTCTACCGCCGTCAGCGCGGCACGGGCGGCGCTGACCAGCGCCGTCTGCATTCGGTCCACGGCTTCCGCCAGATGCCGGGCGGTCACAGGGCGTCCGAGCCTCAGTTCAAGCGGCAGCGCATCCTCCGGGCCGAGCGCGTCCGGCGGCGGCATCAGCACCGGGCCGAGCGAAGTTTGGGCGTTCAGATAGCCTGCAAGCCAGGTGTGAGCGCCGGGGTTCAATCCCCGCAGGCGTCCCAGCATCAGACGCGCCGCAGAGACGGCGGCACTGTCCGCCGTCGGTAGAGCCGCGAGAAAGACGCGGACATCCGGCTCCGCCAGCTCTGGGGACGCGGCAAGCCGGAAAATCGTCAGCAAAGTCTCGCCTGCCGCCGCGATGTCCGGCTGCCGGTTTTGCAGAGCGAGCAGGCGGCGGGCGTGGCTGAGAGCAAGGCGCGGCTCGCCTAATCTTTCGAAGGCTCGTGCCGCGATTTCCAGCGCGTCCAAATCCTCGCTGTGAGTTTTCAGCACGTCCTCCGCAAGCGCCAGCGCATTCGGAAACTTCTCTTTGTCCAGCAGGTGTCTGACGGCGGCGGGCCAGGCGGCGCTGACTACGGGCGATTTCGGTTCTTCGGGGCCGGCGCTGCGCGGACGCGGGGCAGGAGGCAGCGAGACTTTGTCCTCGTTCAGCGCTTTGACGAGACGCGCTTCGGTTTGCCTCGCCTGCGCCATCTGCCGCTCCAAGCGGGCGATCCGCTCGGCCTGCTTTTTGGCGAGTCTTTGAGCGTCGTCACGCTCGGTTTCGGCCTGCAAGCGAGCTTTGGTCGCGGCCTCCCGCTCGGAGACAGCCGAGGCCAACTCCAATCGGGCGGCGTCGCGCTCACGGCGACGGGCATCGCGCTCGGCCCGAAGGCCCGGCACCAGGTCGGGCTTTGGCGCGGGGTCAGGCGCGGGGTCAGGAGCTTTTGTCTCGGCGGCAGGGGAAGCCGGCGGCGCGATGGGAGCGGCTTCGGAAAGCAAGCGCAGCTTTTCCGCCAGCTTGCCGTCTTTAGACGCGGCGAGCGCCAGCCGGGACCGGACCAGGGGTAGGGCGAAGCTTTTGGCGTCAGGCCGGAACCCGTCAAACGCCGGGGTGACAGCCATTCGGTAATCCGGCTCTCTGAGCAGGGCGACCACGGCGGCAGGCTTGGTCTGACTGAGCCAGGCGGCGGCTTCCTGAACCGTCGGCAGTTCCGCTTGGGCCGTCGGCAGTTCCGCTTGGGCCGTCGGCAGTTCCGCTTGGGCTGTCGGCAGGTCTTCGGGGACTGCCGGTTCTGGCTCCCCAGGCATTTTAGGCGGCTCCCGTCAATGCAGCCGACAGAATAGGCTGAGAAAGGACGGTCAAAGGCCGGGACGCGGGGCGTCGCCGTTCGCTGTCGGTCACAAGCTGGCCGCAGGCGGCGGCAATTTGGCGGCCCCGCTCTTTGCGCTGGGTCACGACAACGCCCGCGTCTTCGAGTATCCGGCGGAACACGATAATGCGGCCCGCGTCGGGGCGCTCGAACGGCTCGGCCACCGAGGTCGGGTTGTAGGGAATGACGTTCACCGCCGCTGACGTTCCCCGCAAAAGCTGGGCCAGCTCGCGGGCGTGCTGCGGCTCGTCATTGACGCCTTTCAAAAGAACATACTCAAACGTCAAGCGCCGCCCGGTGTGTTCGGCGTAGCGGCGGCAGGAGGCCATCAGCCGTTCCAGCGGGTACGTTTTGTTCACGGGGACAAGCCGGGTTCGCAGGGCATCGTTCGGCGCATGAAGCGAGACCGCAAGCGTGAGCTGCAAGTTTTCGCCGGCGAGCTTGTCAATGTTTGGGACAATGCCGACCGTGGACAGCGTGATATGGCGCATCGCAATCCCGCACTCGGCGTTAAGTATCCGAACGGCTTTCAGCGTGGCGTCATAATTGAGGAGCGGCTCACCCATGCCCATCAAGACAATATGCGTAATCCGGCGAGGGGACAGCGATTGGAGCAGCAAAAATTGGGAAACGATCTCCGCCGTGGTCAAGTTGCGGGTTAAGCCCTGCGTGCCGGTCGCGCAGAACGCGCAGGCCATCGGGCAGCCGGCCTGCGTGGACAGGCAGACCGAAACACGCTTCTCGTCAGGCAGCAAAACGCATTCAATCGGGTGCCCGCCGTCCACAATCTTCGCCAGTGCCTTGATCGTGCCGTCACGAGGGTCTGTTTGTTGCTGAACCAGCGCCAGGGGCGGACCGCTGAAGGCCGCCGAGAACTTGCCGCGCACCTCTTTCGGCAGGTCAAGCATGGCCTCAAAATCGGCCTGAAACCCGCCGCCTGCCTCCGGCGAAATGCGCCGGTAGAGCCATTCGGCGACCTGGGAGCCTCGGTATGCCGGAACGCCGCAGGTTTCCGCCAGCAGAACACGAATTTCCTCGGTCGTCCGCCCGATCAAGTTTTGTTTTTCTAACACCCCTTGAGTATACCCGATAAAGAAGGAAGGAATAGCCGCTGGTTTCGCTGATGAATGCGCTTTTCAATTCGCAATTTGCCCTGCCGCTTCACGCCTTTTTCATATCTTCTAGGAATACTTGACGGTGAAAACTCTTTCTGAAAAAAGGTTCCTATGAAAACAAGCAACACAAAAAAGCCCCGATTCTCCCAAGCGTTCACGCTGATAGAACTGCTCGTCGTCATCGCCATTATCGCGATCCTCGCCGCGATTTTGTTTCCCGTGTTCCAAAAAGTGCGCGAGAACGCCCGCCGAACGTCCTGCCTGTCCAACGAAAAACAGCTTGGCCTGGCATTTGTCCAATACACGCAGGATTACGATGAGCGATATCCTTCCGGTGTCATTGCTGGAACCGGTGTCGGCCTGAAGAGCTACGGCCAGGGCTGGGGCGGCCAGATTTACACTTACGTCAAAAGTGTCGGTGTCTACAAATGCCCGGATGACAGCACCGGCGTCCAGGCAAATGGGGGCTTTACGGCTAATCCCGTTTCTTATGCCTACAATGCAAACGCCGTCATGCGGGGAACCGGTGCGTCGCTCTCCCAATTTAACGCGCCTGCTTCTACAGTTCTGCTTTGCGAGGTCTTTGGCGCACCCATCCGCGTAGATCAGTCCGATGAGGGTTTATATTCCGGCACCGTGTACGACCTATCCCCTGTGACTGACGGCCTGCCCGATCCTACTTCTTCTGCCGGCGTTCTTTGTGATCAAATCGCCTGTGGCCCACGGGCAGGCTTCACCGGAGGGACTGATCTACAACTGGCGACCGGAGTCATGGCTGGGGGAACGTCCGGTGCATTAGACCCAACCCTCTATAGCGCAGATGTACCGTTCCCTTATGTAAACGGGGGAATTGGCATTCACACAGGCGGCTCTAATTTCTTGCTTGCCGACGGCCACGTCAAATATCTGCGCCCATCTCAGGTTTCGACGGGTCACAACGGTAAGCCTGGCTACGATCAGGAAAGCGGCAGCACCGCAGGGTTTAGCGGCTTCAATGCAGCGGACACTGACACGCTGTATGTTGATCCGGGCCACACGGCATCCGTGACCGCGACGTTCAGCTTGAACTAGAGCAACCCCTCTCGTCAAACAAGTTTGCCACCCTTCCCTGTTGGGGAACGGTGGCAAGCTTAGGCTTTATTGGGGTTAGGCTTTATTAGAGTGTTTGACGGGAGGGATTTTCCTAACCCGCCAGCGACGGCTTGGACATCAGCTTGTTCCAAATCTCGTAATCCACGGCCTTTTTGGGAACCAGCAGCTCTTCGTGGACTTCTTCTTCGCCGTGTGCAATCAGCTCGCCCCGGTCGGGGGTGCGAAGGTCCAGGTAAACGTCGCCCTGCCTCAGCCGCGTTCCCGGCGCGGCAAAAAACAAGCGCCGAAGCTCGTCTTTGTGCCAGTCCGGGAGCATCTCGTAGACCGCTTTGATTTCCGTGCCTTCAATGAGGTCGCCGCCCGGCTTCATCATTCCCTGCTGCCCGGTATGGCTATCCCCATGCAGAGCCGCTTCGTTCAAGGCATCTTCTCCCGCCGCCTCTACCCGCGCTTCTTTCCGCATCTTGTCCGTATGCTCGAAAGCATGTTTTCGTTCTTTATCTTGTGACATCATGTTCCTCCGTCTGTGTCTGCCTATTTACCCGAAACAGAGGCCTGGGGAAACGCCTCTATCTTGAGTGCGCCTTCCAGCCGCGTGTCGTTGACCTTAAAGCCGAAAATACTGGAGATAATTTTACCATCCTTGCCGATGATATACTGTGTTGGGAGGCCGGAAACGCGGTATAGCGCCGCGATATGGATTTGGCCGGGGTCAATAGCGAAAATGACCGGTGCATATTCAAGATTTTTTGATGTCCAAGTTTGGAAGGCCGATGGCACATCTAGAACATTGACAGCCAGCACGACGACGTTTTTGTCAGCAAGTTTGTTGGCAACCGCTTTCATCTGCGGCATCTCAAACACACAAACCCCACACCATGTCGCCCAGAAATCCAGCACGACCGTTTTACCTCGGTAGTCGGAAAGATGGACGGGCTTACCGTCTTTGTCCTGCGCCGTAAAATTAGGGGCAAGCGTTCCGTTCGTCAGCAGCGCTGCGGGGACACGCAACTTGTAGCCGCTAGACGACGCAGGAGGATTAGCAGAGGATTGAGCGAACACCGGCAGCGCAGTCAGCAGAAAGGCCGCAGCGGCCAGAAGATGTTTGGTCATCGGGTTCTCTTTTCTTCCGTCAGCAGTGCGTCTAGAGTTTTAGACAGCTCGGCTTCGACGTTTTCCGAGTAGCCGTCGGTGACGGCGCGGACTTTGCCGTGGGTGTCTATGACGATAAGCAGGGGAATGGCGTCTGCGCCGTAAAGAAGTGCGACATGGTGGTCGGTGTCGCTCAACATGGGGAACGTCAGACCATTTTGCTCGGCATACGCGGCGGCGATTTTGGGCGGGTCGCTGGAATTGATGCCGTAGAACGCGACCCGGCCCTGATATTTGTGCGACAAGTTTTCGAGGTGCGGCAGCTCGGCGCGGCAGGGGCCGCACCAGGTGGCCCAAAAGTCCAGCACCAGCGGATGGGCCTGAGCCGCGCCCGGTAAACGGAACGGCGCTCCGGTCGCGGCATCGGTGATCGCAAACGGCGGCGCAGTTCTCACCGCGGACGCGGGGAGAAGTCCTGAGCCTGCTTCGTCGGCAATGCTGGCGCGGCGAACGCTTCCAAACAGCAGTCCAAAGGCCGCCGCGACCAGCAGAAGCGCGAGTAAAAGTTTTGTTCGTTCCATAAAATTAGAGGCCGCGTTTTGCGGCAGCCCGGTTACGGGTGTCTTCAATGGCTTGTTCCGTGACGGCCTTCTCGAAGCTGCGGTAGCCGGCCAAATGGAACCCGTGCTTCTGGGCCAGGCGCTCGGTTTCCTGCGCCTGGGCCGCAGACACTTCCTTGCCCAGCGTAAACGATTCGTAGCGGCCCTCCAAAGCCAGCATCATGGTCTCCGACATGCACGCATAGGCGGTTTTTGGCGGGAACCCAAACGTGAAATGGAAGTCGGCGTCGGAACCGGGAACGGCCACGACGCCGCCTTCAATTACCAGCACATCGTCGCGCTCTCTGGCGACGCGGGTGGAAACGTCGCGCGGGCGGGCCACATCGCAGACCACGCTGCCGGGCTTCAGGTCTTCCGGCTCAATCACGGCATCGCGGGCGCTGGTCACGGTGATGACTAAATCGGCGTCCCGCAGGCCCAGATGCACGTCGTCGTAGAGCCGCACGCACGCGCCGGACAGCTCGGATGCGACGACTTCCAGCCGGGTCAAGTCTCGCCCAACCAGCGCGATCTCCGCGCATTTCGGGGCCAGCATCAGAGCGCAGGTCCGGCCAATGGACCCCGTCGCGCCGACCACGGCGACTTTGGCGTTTTCAATGGAGATGCCCATGCGCCTTGCCGCGTCCAGCCCGCCTTCCACGGCAGTCGCCACGGTATACGAGTTACCCGTCGTGACCGCAATGTCCAGATTATTCGCAACCGTCACGCCGCCGTCACCGACCACCGACGTAAACGCGCCCAGGCCGATAATCCCCGCGCCCAGCGATTCGGCCAGCTTGCCGCATTGAATGAGACGCTTATAAACAAACTCCGTCGGCAGCGTCAAAAGCTGTTTCGGCGTGAGCGGGCAGCCGATAAACCAGCCTTCTGCCTCGGCTCCCGTGGATGACTTGATACCCGTAATATGAGACATCACCATCGGAGACTTGAACTGAATGCCCCACTCCACCGCCGGCTCCGGCAAATACTTCACGGCGGAGTAAATCCCGCCTTTTTTAGCGACATCCCGGCGCACATCAAACGGATGAATAATAAATGCAAACTTTTCCAAGTGATCTCCTACTTTTAATCAGCGCTTAGTGAGGCGTCAGCAGAAAGCCGCGCCGGATGCCGTTGTGGATGCCGTTGCCGATAATCCAGCCTTTGTTGTTGATAACCAGCGCGTTTTGCAGCTTCCAGCCGGAATGCGGCGGGACCAGCGTGTTCAGCTCATAGACTTTGCCGTTTTGCCAGAGGAGGGCGGCCTCATCAGTTTTGTAGTACGCATTGCCGACTACCTGGCCTTTGTCGTTCAGGGCCGACGCCTTGCTGTCACGGAGGCGCGGGATCGAGCCGAGGCCGCGCATCTTCCCATTCTGCCACAAAAACGCCTGGTAATGAAACGTCAAGCTATGCACGCCCGTTCCCCCGGAAAGCCCAACCCAGCCCGCTACCTGGTTTTTATTGTTCACGCCCCGCGCAATGCTGTCCGTGTAGCCCGGCAGCACGCCTAAATCCTTGACTTGGCCTTTGGCGTCCCACAGCAGCGCATGGGTCGTCGTCTTCCCCAGCCCGATTTTGTTGGCCTTGCCCGCCGCCGCACCCAAGCTGTTGACCGCGCCCGCGTCGGCGGCCGTGAACCCCGGCGGCGGCGCTAATCGCTTCAGATGGCCCGCGCTCCATAAGAACGCTTGATTGTTAGAGATACCAACAGCCTGGCCCTTCGCGTTCACCGCTTCCGCTTCCGACAGCGAGTACCCATGCTGAAGCGCCGGAAACCCGCCGAGCAGCGTCACTTTGCCGTTGAGCGTGAACAGCGCCGCCGCAAACTTGGCTTTCAGCGGCTCCGCGCTGTACGCCCCCGCCATCTGCCCGGCGTCGTTGACCGCGACCACAAACGCATGGCTGCCGTCCAGCCCCGGCACGCCCCGCATGTGGCCGTTCTGCCAAAGGAAGACGTTCGTGATAAACTCCGGTCCCTTGCCATGCCGCGCCGTATCCGCCCCCCCGACAATCTGCCCCTTGTTATTCAGCCCCGTTGCATCGTCCTCCTGCCCACCCAGCGAGCCGAGGTCAGTCACGGTGTAATGAGGCGGTGCCTGGGCAGAAACCGTGTTTGAGGCAGTTAAAAAGGCTAACAAAGTTGTGAAAAAAGTGGTTCTGTTCATTTAGTTGGTGTCAGCAGAAAGCCATAAACTTTATGGCCGCCCTCGCCACTTCCGATAATCTGACCACGGTTGTTGAAGCCTGCAACATGAGTCATTGTCCAGCCTTTGTGGCTGACGAGACTGTTGAGGTCATAGAGCATTCCAGACTGCCACAAGAATGGGCGAGTAGTGTTACTTTGGGGGAAACCACCCGTCATCGTTGCATTGCCAACGACTTGACATTGATTGTTGATCGCAACCGCACTCATGCTAAAGCCGGGCAGAACTCCGAGGTCAGTTACGACCCCATTCTGCCAGATATAGCAACGTATCTCCACACCAAGGCCGCTTTGCGCCCCAGGCTCATTTAAATCGTCTGCGTTAATAACAACCTGCCCTGAGTTGTTGATCGCTCTCGGCCCGCCGTAAATGCTAAAACCGCTGTGCTCGGGCAAGTGCATTTCGTAGGGTGTGCCGTTGTCCCAAAACATAGCATGAACAGCACCAATAATCTGTTTGCGGTTGCTTGGTACGACAGCTACACCAACCATCTGGCCTCGGTCGTTGATGGCCTTGACTTCGCTGTAACCTTGACCAAGAGGATTTTTTACTTCCAGCATTTTGCCGCTTGAGTAGAGGAACCCATGCTGGCCGTCCAGCCAAGTCTTCTCGCCAACCGCTTGGCCGTTGTTGTTGATGCCGACTGCCTCACCCGTAGTACCAATGTCAAGCAGCTTTTCTCCATTCCACAGAAATGAGTGGTACTCGCTCGCTTCGGTGTCTCCTGGACGCACTGCGTAAGGTCCAAAAACTCCGACAACTTCGCCTTGATTATTGATGGCATTCGGCTGGCACCAATCCGTTCCATCAATCATGCCGAGATCGCGCTTTTTTCCGTTTTGCCAGACGGCGAGATGTTCCGTTTCTGTATCCGGCTGCTGTGAAGAAGGGTCTGTTTTGCCGCTGAGAATAGCCCCAAACATTTCGCCGTTATCATTAATGCCAATTGCAGGGATCGCAAGCAGTTTCATTTGGTACTGCGGCGCTGGCTTGGCTGGCGGCGGCTTTGCCGCGCAACCGTTTAGCAGAGGCGGTATTACGATGGCGCAAGCTAAAAACCAGCATCTTATCATAGGTTCAGAGTTTCCATACGGGCAGCTAAGAAGGGCTGCCCTTGCTTTTTGGCACAAAATTTGCTAAGATGAATACAAGATTAACTGATTATAGCAGATAACGCCCAAGTATGGACGAAGCCACCGACAGAACGACGCAGCGGCGGAACAATAATTTGTGGTTAAATTGCGGACAAAAGGACGGACAACGATATGGAATCACTGCGGATTGTGATTGCGGATGATGAGCCGATTATTCGGCTGGACCTGCGGAAAACCCTGGAAAACATGGGCCATCAGGTGGTCGGCGAGGCGGGCGACGGGGCCAAAGCGGTGGAAATCGCGCGGGAGCTGAAGCCGGACATTATTATCTTAGACATCAAGATGCCCGAAATGGACGGCATCGAAGCCGCCAAAGTCATCACGACCGAAGGCGTCGCGCCGGTGCTGCTGCTGACGGCGTACTCGCAGAAAGACCTGGTAGACCGGGCCAAAGACGCGGGCGTTTTTGCGTACCTGGTCAAGCCATTTAAAGAAGCGGACCTGCTGCCGGCGATGGAAATTGCGATTTCGCGCTACGAAGAGTTTGTCGAGCTTGAAAACGAAGTCACCGATTTAGAAAACAAGCTGGACACGCGCAAGGCCGTGGACCGGGCCAAAGGCATTTTGATGGACCAGTACGGCCTCAAAGAGCAGGAAGCGTTCCGGCGCATCCAGGTCCAGAGCATGAACACGCGAAAATCCATGCGCGAGATCGCCGAAGCCATCATCATCGCCCACAATGTCTGACACTTTGGTTGAAGCCAACAGAGGCCGCCGGAACGTCCCCAAAGTCGTTCGGCGGCTTCTTGTGCTTGCGGCGGCTCTCTACTTTCTGCCGCTGCTTGTTCTCGGCGTCTTCCAAAGGCAGCTTGTTTTTGGTGCGTTTGCGACGCACGACGGCGCGGCTGAAGTGCCGCCGGACGCACAGCGTTTATGGCTTCGCACAAAACCCGGTGACAGTTTTGAGGCGTACTACGGTCATGCGCTGCTGCCGGATGGAGCGGACGACCCGAACTACTCGCGCCGCCCTACCCTGCTGTTTTTCGGCGGCAAAGGCGCTTCGCTTGCGGGTGAGCGTGGCTTGTTTCAATCGCTGCGACGCCTGGATACGAATGTCCTGATGCCGGAGTATCCCGGCTTTGGTCAAAGCGGTGGGCAGGAGTCGGAAACGAACTGCTTTGCAGCGGCGCGAACCTCGTACCAGTTTCTGCGAAATCAGCCGGACATCAACCAAAAGCGGCTGGTGATCGCCGGGTACTCGCTAGGCTCCGGCGTCGCCATAGATTTGGCCGCACGCGAAATGAGTTCCAAACAGCCCGTCGCAGGGCTGGCGCTGTTTGCGGCGTATACCAGCATGGCGGAGATGGGGCATCAGGAGTACCCCATCTACCCGGCCTGGGTGCTTCGATCAATCCTGCGCTATCCGTTTGACAGCGCGGCGAAGATGCCGCGCGTTACCTGCCCGGTGCTTCTGGTCAACAGCCGGGCGGACACGCTCATTCCCTATCGGATGTCGGACACGCTGACGGCCCTCTGCCGAGGGCCGGTCACGCGAGTCACTGTCATTCATGCCGGACATGCCGGCTATTTCTCGCCTGCCGAAACTTCCGTGTTCCCGGCGCTTCGCCGCTTTTTAGAAAGAACGTCCCATGAAACGCAGTCTCAAAAAAACTGAAGCCCCGCCGAAGATTGGCTACTCCCGGCGCTCTTTGTTTATGAAGAGCCACGCCCAAGCCCAGCGCAGTCAGGAGCAGGCGGTGCGGCTGCACCAAGCGCTCAAGATGCGGACTTCCCAGCTTACGGCGGCGACCGCCAAGATCGAAAAGATGGAACGGGCGCATGACGACCGCAACGCCGAAGGCGAAGCCTTGAAGCGTATCGGCGAGGCAATGGGATCACTGTTTGACTTAGAGGAAATGCTCAAAGCCGTCGCGGGAGTCGCCGTTCAAGTCACGGGAACGGACTCGTCGCAGGTCTATTTGATTAATGATGCTCACGACACGCTTGTTTTGCGGGCCGTCACCGACGGCTCCGGGGAAGTGGTCGGCAAGCTGCGCCTGAAAGTCGGCGAGGGCATTACCGGGTGGGTTGCGCTGCATAAAGAAGCGGTGGCGCTCGGCCATGACGCCCATCAAGACTCGCGCTTCAAGTTCGTGCCGGAGCTGTCGGAAGACAAGTACAAAAGTATGCTCTCCGTCCCCTTAATCTACCGGGGCGAAGTGCTGGGCGTGATCAATGTCCGCACGGTCAATGACCATCAATACACCAAAACGCAGGTGCGGCTGCTTCAGTCTATCGCGTCCCAGATTTCCGGGGCCGTCGAAAACTCACGCCAGTACCGCAAATTAGAGAAACGGGCGTCGCAGCTTTCCACGCTGTCGGAAGTCAGCAAGACGATCACGAGCGACCTTTATTTAGAAGAAATCTTGCAGCTTATTGTCGCGGCGACCGCCGACTCAATGTCGTTTAAGATATGTTCGCTGATGCTGCTGGACGAAGACAAGCAAGAGCTGGTCATCAAAGCGACCCAAAGCAAAAGCAAAGACTACGCCAAAAAAGCCAATGTCAAAATCGGCGAAAGTGTCGCCGGGCGGGCGCTTGCAGAAGGCCGCACGATTACGGTCTATGACCTCAAGCACTCGACCGAGTACGCAACTCCCGATCTCGCCAAGCGCGAGGGCCTTTCTTCTCTCGCGGCGATCCCGCTGCTGGTCAAAAATAAAAAGATCGGCGTTCTGAACTGCTACACCGAAAAGCCGCACCACTTCACCGAGGACGAAATTTCCGTGCTGTCCGCGCTCGGCAACCATGCCGCAATTGCCATTGAACACGCAAAGCTGATGGTCAAGTCCGCGATTATCCAGGAGATGCACCACCGGGTCAAGAACAACTTGCAGCAGGTGGCGTCGCTGCTGCGTTTGCAGATGCACTACGTCGGCCAGCGCAGCGTCGAGCAGGTCTTGACCGAGTCGCTGAACCGTATTCTCGCCATTGCCTCTGTCCATGAGCTTTTGGCGCGGGAAGACTTAGACATTATCAGCGTCAAGAAAGTCGCCGAGCAGATTATCCAGGCGACTCAGCAGGGCATTCTCGCGCCGAACAAGCATATCGCCATGAAGATTGAAGGTGTGGACATACTCCTGCCGTCCGCCCAGGCCACGTCTGTCGCGCTCATCTTAAACGAGCTGGTCCAGAACGCCGTCGAGCATGGCTTCGGCGAAGGCATGGACGACGGCGACATCCGCATCTCGCTCACCGAAGATACGAAGACCATTACGCTGGAAGTTTCAAACGACGGCACGCCGCTCCCCGACGGCTTCGACATCCGCAAGACCGACTCGCTCGGCCTGCAAATTGTCGAATCGCTCGTGCGCGGCGACTTGCAGGGCCGCTTCACGCTGACAAACGAAGGCACCCGCACCGTGTCCAGCGTCGTTTTTGCTAAGTGATGGGGAAATCGCATGGAAGCAAGGGAGCGTGGGATTAAAATCCTACGCTGTGGGGCGCAGACGCCCACTCTCCACCTGCGTGGAGAAAGAGCAGAACAGCAGGCGAAGACAAGCTTCGCCTTTACTCTTTGATCTTTGTCTTACTCCTTGTCCGCGAAGGCGGACACTGGGCGCTTCGCCCCACAGCGTAGGGATTCATTCCCACGCGCTTTCTTCCCGCGCTTTTTCACTGATTGATAAAGGAAACCTAATGGAGAACATTCGCAGGCAAGTAACGGCTCTCACACTCTTGATCGCGATTACCTTGACTGCTGCCGTCAGCCGGGCGCAAGCCGCGCCGCCGGCCTCTGTTGACAAGACAACTCCGAGAACGCAGCAAGGGCTGACTTTGCTCGCGGTGTCTCGGGGCGATGCTCAGGGCCAGTATACGTTTCCCATTCCGCAGGGCATGGATTTTCTATCAGGCCCGCGCGGGAATGGCCCGGCGGGCGGAATTGGGCTGTGGGTGCGCGGGCCAAAGCCGCCTGCGCCCGTGCCGCAGCGCGGCGCAAAGACAGGGTTTCGTCCGCCGTTTTACCAAAACTTCCAGCCGACGGCTTCTGCCACGGCGCTGAACGGCGATGTGCTGCCGGTGCAGGTCGAGCCGGTCTTTTCCTCCTATGACTCGCGCGGCGGCCAGCCTGCCCCGCTGTTTTTGGTGACCGTGCCGGGCGGCTACCCCGTCGGCTACCCGGCGATTGATGTCTCCCTCAGCGGTTCGCAGGGGCACAGTGCCCGCTGGCGTTTGATCCGGCTCACCGCGCCTTACCACGCCATCGCGCCGCCGATCCTGGTTCACAGCAGCTTTGCCGGCGCGGGGGTAAAGCTGAACGTCCATGCCTGGCGGGACAACGGCATGTCCATGTCTAGGCCCGGATTTAACCAGTACCAGGGAGGGATGGCTGGCGTTCATTATAGCCTGGCGGCGCAGGTTCCCGCCGGGTCGCATTGGGTGATACGACTTTACAAGCGGCAGCTAGAGTGGGAAGCCGTTCGGCCCGGTGAGCTTCAAGCGCTCCAAGCCGGGTATGGGCCACAGTATGCGCGGCACCCGTTCCCGCGCCCGGCGCTTTGGACCGCCGAGATTGGAACACCCGCACGTTACCCCGTGCAGTCTCCGATGCAGGATGTGGTGCAGACACCTTACGGCAAATACAACCACTTCCTGCGGTTGTCCGGCGAGCTGGTTCAACTGGCGACGGCGTCGGAAAATGTTACCTTTCACAACCTCAACATTCACCAAAGCAAGCCGCCGGTTCAGTACGGTGGGGGCCGGAATATGTACACCATGCCACCTTCTTATGAGATCGGCACGAAACCGCAAAAGGCGGTCACTCCAAGCGGCATTTCAATCTCGCTTCTGCCGCTGTCGGCGCTGGGTTCGCAAGGAAACCAGTTCGCGGGCTATGGGATGCCAAACAGCATTCGGATGCTGCTGCGGTTTGGGCAGGCCCTGCCCGGCCCTTTTCCATTCCAGCAGGCGGCGCTCGTGCTGCCGCGCTCTCCCCTTTACAAAAAGTATCACAAGCCGGTCACGTACAGTCTTCAAGCGCCGAAGCCCTACTTCCTACAGCCGTTCTACGGCGGGTTTGGTCCGCAGGGTCCCGGCGCACCGGCGCAAATGCTGGCAAGCTTGCAGCTCCCGTTCTCGCCGCCAATTCGCACGGTGAAGAATAGGCGTGTGACCTTCCAAACGACTCCAAACAGCGTGCCTAAGCATCTGAACGCGCTGACACTGAGCGTGATACAGACTGCCGAGCTAAAGACCATTCCTATCAGCTTTGTGGTTCCCATCGGCAATCAGGCTCCTGCTGCTCCTGCCGTGAGACACCCGCTTTCCATTCGTCGCTAGTTCTTCTTTCATTCGTCGCTAGTTCTTCCAGTGACGCGCAAAGGAACCGATGCAGGTACAATGAGCGTAGTCAGCTTGTAACGCCGCCCTGTTCGCAGTGCCGTCCTGGAAGGAACCTGCCCGTTGCGTGTCTCTTTTTATCTGCCTCTTTTCCTGCTTTCCGCCCTGTGTCCGCTCACACTCCATGCTCAAACCGTGTCGTCTGCCGGACAAATCCCCACTATCACTGAACCGACTTCCACGGCGACGGGGATTGGCCTGGGAACAGTCACCGAGTATACGCTGGCGAATGGGCTGCAAGTGCTGGTTGCGCCATCGAATGCTGCCGATTTAGTGACGATGGACGTGTGGGTCGGGGCGGGAACCCGGCGGGAAACGGCGGGCAACAACGGCGTCGCGCACTTCATGGAGCATCTGATCTTCAAAGGAACGCCGACGCGAAAGCCCGGCGAGATTGACGCGGCGATTGAGGATTTAGGCGGCTCGCTGAACGCCGCGACTTCGTATGACTGGGCGCATTTCTACGGCACGGTCGACTCGGCGGACGCGCCTGCCGCGCTCGCAATTTTGGCGGACGCGCTGCAAAACTCGCAAATGCGGCAGGGAGATATCGATGCCGAAAAGCCGGTCCTTTTAAGCGAAATGGCCCGCGACGCGGGCACCGCGACGGGCCGCATTAGCCAGGTGTATAATGCGCTGGAGTTCCCCGATCACCCTTACGGACGGCCTCTGCTGGGGACTGCCGACCATGTTTCCGACATGCCGCGCCAAACGATCTTAGACTTTTACCACACCTACTACGCGCCCGGCAACGCGACGCTGGTTCTAGCGGGACGCATTACGCCGGAAGCGGGCCTCGCGCTGGCCCGCAAAGACTTCGGCGGCTGGCCGGTCCGCGCCGTGCCGGACGACAAAATACTTCCGCAAGCGCCGCAAGCGGACATCCGCGAGAAGATGCTGACTGCGGCGGCGGCCCACGGTTTTCTGCAGCTCGGTTTTCACGCGCCGTCGGTGCGGGACCGGCCCGATGCCTGGGTGATGGACGTTCTGATGACCCTGCTGGGCCAGGGCGGCAACAATCGCCTGGAACAAGACCTGGAGCGGCGGCAAAAGCTGGTCCGGGCAATCAGCACCGACTATTTGACGCGCCGCGATCCGGGCACCATGAGCATCAGCGCCGAGTTTGATCCCGGCGATTACGCCGCCGTTCGGGCGTCCATTCTTGCGGAAATCAAGGCGCTGCGTGATGTGCCGGTTTCGGACGCCGAGATTGCCGCCGCGAAGCACACGCTGCTGGCGTCGTACTTGTTTGATTCGCAGACAAACTCCGGCCGGGCCGATGCGCTGGGGTTCTACAGCCGCATCGACACGTACAAGTACGACACCGAGTATATCGGGCGCTTCGAGGCTGTCACGCCGGCTCAGGTGCAGGCCGTCGCCCGCAAGTATTTCAATTTGTCCGCCTACACGGTCGTGACGCTGCTGCCGCCCCCCGATCCCATCACCGCGTCCCGCCGTTAAGACATCAGCTTTAAGAAAAGAGAGATTCGTGCCAAAGTTCTTCCTGCCTTGCGCCGCCGCGCTGCTGGCGCTTTGCGTTCCCAGTATCGCCGCCGCAGATACTATTGCCGCTCCCGTCAAAACGACCCTGCCGAACGGCCTGCGGATTATCTGCAAACAAGAGGCCAGTACGCCGCTGATCGCCATTGATGTCTTTGTTCGCGCCGGTGCGACGCAGGAAACGGCGGTGAATTCCGGCATCGGCAGCTTCACGGCACAGGCGCTGTTTGACTCGACGACCAGCAACACGCCGGAAAGCATGACCGCAGCGATCAATGCGCTCGGAGGCAATGTCTCCGCCGCCTGGCATCCCGACTGGACCCAGATTTCGGCGCTCACGGTGCGCGACAGATACAAAGACGCGATTTCTTTGCTGTCTGATGCCCTGGAAAACGCCGACTTTGACCCGGCCGCCGTGGAAGACACGCGCCGGCAGATTTTGTCCGCGCTGGATAACCGGGACGCCGACCAGTTCCAAACCGCTTACGGCAGCCTGGAACACTCGCTCTACGCCGGGACTTCCTACGCCCGGCCGGAAGGCGGGACGCCCGGCACGATCAGCCGCCTGACGCGGGACGATTTGCTGCGCTACTACAATCGCTACTATGTGCCGAACAATTTAGTCGTCGTCGTTGTCGGCAATATCGCCCCGAACGACGCTGAAAAAGTCGTGGCCGAGGACCTCAGCGACTTTCCCCGCTCCGGCCCTGCCGCCATGCCGGTCAGCGATCCCCTGCCGCCGCTCAGCGTTGACCTGCCTGCCGTGCATACTTACCAGCCGGACCTCACCCAGAACTGCGTCGTGGCCGGCTACCGGGTTGCCCCGATGGACAGCCCGGACTACTTCCCGCTGCTGGTCACGAACGCTCTGCTCGGCGGCATGAAATCCGGGCGTCTGTTTACGGCGCTGCGCGAGCAGCAGGGCCTGGCTTACGACCTCGGCTCCCTTTATGACCCGCACCTTGCCGCTGCCGCCCTTGCCGCCTACGTCTTCGGCGCACCGACAAAAACCGATCCCACGACAAAAAAAGACATCCCGACGGTCGGCCTGATCAAAAACGGCATTCTCGCCCAAGTCAGCAGCCTCCAAACAACGCCCCCCACCCCGGCGGAGCTAACCCGCGCCCAGCACTACCTCATTGGCTCCTACGCCCTCCGCCATGAGCGCTTAGAGGACCGCGCGTCCCTGCTCGGCGCGGCGGAGCTGTCCGCCCCCGACGGCTACAAGCTCGACACCGACTACAACACGTATATTAACGCCGTCACTGCGGCTGATGTCCAGCGCGTCGCCGTCAAATACTTCAACCATCCCGTCATCTCTACCGTTGAGCCGGGCGCTGGCGAATGATCATCCGCAGAGCCAGAACAGACGACAAGCCCGCGTTATTTCTGCTGGCCCGCACGTTCGCCGTGTCGTTCGCCGTAGAGCAGCCCGCGTTTGAGCGCAGTTTTGATGCACTGCTGACACGCCCTGAAGCGTTTCTCGCGGTGACGGAAGCAAACGGAGAAGTGACCGGGTATTTGCTTGGCTTCGACCATTTGACATTCTTCGCCAATGGCCGCGTCGCCTGGGTTGAGGAAATCATAGTCAGCGAAGCGTTCCGGCGTCAGGGCATTGGGCGGCGGCTGATGGAAGCGTTTGAGGCATGGGCAAGTGGGCGGGAAGTTAAGATGATCGCCCTGGCCACCCGGCGAACGGCGGGTTTTTATCAGGCACTGGGATACGAAGCGTCGGCAACGTATTTCCGTAAGCGATTGTGAATAAGAGGTACAAGAAAGACGAGTGAGTTCACTCAATCGTCAATTTAGAATACGCTGCTCGATCTCGGAGGGCGAGGCCACCTCAAAGAACGACTCAATCGAATCAGTTACGTTTGCTTTAGCTTGTTCGATAGAACCGCCCTGGCTGGCAATGTCAAGTTCCAGGCAAAGCGCAACATAAATATCTTCGCCGGTGCTTAATGCCTCTCGGCGAATTTGGATTGTGAATTCCGCGTGTTCCATGATGGCATTGTTGCACACTTGCAGGGGATTGTCAACAAGACGCAAAAACGCCCAGCCTCTTTCACAGAAGCCGGGCGTTTCGGATAATCCGATACTAGAAACGGTAGCCGACTTGGACGCCGAGGCCGTCCGGGTTGACGCCGTTGTGCTTGGGCAGGAACTGGTAGTTGAGTTCTACCAAAGCGCTGCTGAACTCAACGCCGGCTAAAAGCTTTGCGCCAATGTTCGCGTTGCTGCTGGAGCCGCCGCCGCTGCGCTTCAAGCTCTCGTCATAAATGCCGACGCCCGCGCCAAAGTACGGAGAAACGCTTGCGCCGGGCGTACTGGTGTAGTACCGCGCGGCGATGCCGAGGCCATACGAATCGGAATGGCCGCCGTTCTTGCTGCCGCCCTGGTAGTCAAAGTAGACCGACGGCAGAAGCGGGTTGCTGGTCGTCGTCTTAGCGAATGCGTAATCCAGCCCGGCGCTGAACTCGGTGCTGCCGCCGGCATTTCGCCCGCTGCTGGCCGTCGGAAAATACGCGCCGAGCTTGATGGTGATCGGTTTTTGGACCGGCTGCGTTGGGGTCTGTGCCTGAGCGCCGATGGCAATGCTGATGAGTACCCCGCTGAACAGGGCGCTTAACTTGAGATTATCTTTCACTGACTGACTCCTGGAACAATTTAAGAAGCGTTTTTGCTCCCTGCACCTTCTACCCGGTGGATTTTTGCCGTAAACCGGGCAAGCGAAGCGAGACAAGAAAAAGCCCGGCGTTCCAATTGGAACGCCGGGCCCGTGTCGAGGCTGTCTGAGTGTGTTCTATTTGGCGGCGACGATGCGCTTGCTTTGGCCGCGTCCGAGGCCGCGCTTGAAGGGGGCGCGGTGGACAATCTCGGTGTAGTCCAGCCCGGCGGCGGTCAGCGCCTTGTGCCAGGAGTCGAAGCGGCGGCGGGCGGCGGTAATGAGCGTAATGTCTTCGATCTCCACGTTCTTCGCGTTCAGCTCTTTGCCGTCGCGGTGGAACTCGCGGACCATCTCTAAAATCCGCTCATCGTCCCATTCGCGGTAGCGGCGGATGGCATCGTAGTCGAGGCCCGACGCTTCCAGGGCTTCGCGCCAGGAACCGAAGTGGCTCTTTTTCGTGGCGGCGGCGGCAAGCTGCGGGTCAATGTTCAGGCAGACGTTGCGCCAAGACAGATCGGCTTCCTGCGCGTGCAGCTCTTTGATGCGGGCGATAATGCGCTCGCGGGACCAGGACTTGTAGCGGCGGATCGAATCGTAATCCAAGCCGGCGAACTTGACCGCATCTTCCCAGGTCCCAAAGTACCGGGTGGCGGCGCGGAGCAGGGAAAGGTTGTTCGAGGCGACGCTTGAATAGTTCAAGTTCTCGCCGGACTCGTACATGCTGAGGATTTCGAGGGCGATAGCGTCTTTATTCCATTTGCGATGCATAGAACGGGTTCTCCTATCTGAAATCGTAGCCTTCTTCTATTCGGCTTAGAGAGCGCCGCGCGAACATCACTGTCACGTCGCGATTGATAAGTATGCCAAGCGTTCAATCGGCTTGGCACAGGGAATGAGCAGCTTTGTTTTTGTTCGTTGTTAATAATCGCTACGGTTGCGATAAGGATATTATACTAGGTAAAAACCCAAACGTCAACAATTTTATATAAAAGTTTTGTTAAGTTTTGATTAAGTTTTATTTCTATTTTGTGCTACACTGCAAATAACTGGAAAGGGAAAACGATGCAGACAACTTTGGCCTTTACCGTCGCCGACCATATCGCCCGCCTGCGGCCTTATGTGCCGGGCAAGCCGATTGAGGAAGTGCAGCGCGAGCTTGGCCTCACCGATGTCATCAAGCTGGCCTCCAATGAAAATCCCCTGGGGCCGTCGCCGCTCGCCCTGGAGGCGATGATGCTGACGGCAGCCGGCGTTGCGCTGTACCCGGAAGGCAGCGCTCCGGCCCTGCGCCGGGCCGTTGCCGAGAAAATGGACATGCCGGAAAACACGCTGGTCTTCGGCAACGGCAGCGATGAAGTGCTGCACCTGATGGCCCTGTCGTTTTTGCAGCCGGGCGACGAGATTGTCCAGGGCAACCCGTCGTTTAGTATGTATGAGATATACGCAGCTCAGTGCAACGCAGTTCCCGTCAAAGTCCCGCTGAAGAACTTCGCGCACGATTTGGACGCGATGGCGGACGCGGTGACAGAGAAAACGCGCATAGTCTTTGTCGCAAACCCGAACAATCCGACGGGAACACTGGTGCGGCAGGGCGAAGTCGCGCGTTTCCTCAGCCGTATTCCACAAAACGTCTTAGTGGTCTTTGATGAAGCCTACGACGAATATGTCCGCGACGCCGAAAAACCCGACCTGCGCCCATTTGTCCGTGCCGGCCGCAACGTCGCCATTCTGCATACGTTCTCCAAAGCCTACGGCCTGGCCGGCCTGCGCGTCGGCTACGGCATCACCCGCCCGGAGATCGCCGAAGTCCTGAACCGCGTCCGCTCGCCGTTCAACGTCAACCTGCCCGCCCAGGCCGCCGCCGCCGCCGCGCTGTCGGACACCGATCACGTCAGCAGCACCGTGGCGCTGAACGCCGCTGGCCTCCGCTACTTCTACGCCGAGTTTGAGAAAATGGGCCTCGCTTTCGTTCCCAGCGAAGGCAACTTCGTTTTGGTAGACGTGGGCCGCGACAGCCGCGACGTGTTTGAGCAGCTTCAGCAAAAAGGCGTCATCATCCGCGCCGCCTACGGCATGGGACTGCCCCACCATATTCGCGTTTCCACCGGCACCATGCCCCAAAACCAGCGCTTCATCGCCGCGCTAAAAGAAGTACTATACTAGAATTTGTAACAACGCAGGGAGGCAAAAGATCATTGTGGGAGTTCCGCATCCAATCCCGTATCAGGGCAGCAAACGCAATTTGGCGGCATCTATTATCGCTTATCTGCCGAGAAATACCAAAAGGCTGATTGAGCCGTTTGCAGGCTCCGCCGCCATTTCGCTTGCGGCTGCCTGCTCTCATCAAGCGGACAGCTTCCTCATCAACGATGCCAATGTACCGCTTGTTGCTCTTTGGGAGAGGATAATTCATGCCCCTCAGCAAATATCGGAAGAATACCGGCATCTTTGGCAAGAACAGCAAGGCCGGGAACAAAAGTATTACTACTTGGTTCGGGACAAGTTCAACCAATTCCAGGAACCTCAATACCTGCTTTACTTGCTGGCAAGATGTGTCAAGGCATCGATTCGGTATAATTCGTCTGGGGAGTTCAACCAAAGCCCAGATAACCGAAGATGCGGCACTCAGCCTTCAACAATGCAGCAAAACATCTTCCGGGCGTCGCATTTGCTGCGTGAACGAACTGAGTTGCAGCATGGCGATTATCAGGCAGCAATTCAAACGGCCGCTGCGGAAGATGTCATTTATATGGACCCTCCCTATCAAGGCGTTTGTGGCAGGCGGAACCCGCGTTACAGCAACAGCCTTGAACTGGACGATTTCGTAGATGCGCTCCTGTTGCTTAACAAGCAGAACATTTCTTATATTATTAGCTACGACGGGCGCACAGGTGAGAAAAGTTTTGGGGTTCCGCTCCCTGGCGTACTGCGGCTGCGGCAGATTGAAATCAAGGCAGGCAGATCAACCCAGGCGACACTGCTCGGCAGAAATGACCAAACTTACGAATCGCTTCACTTCTCTCCTGCCTTGATGTCCCGTTTAGAACCCAAGATTTTCAATTTCGGACCAGCGGCAGAAACGGATAGCTATCATAATACCAAAGTAGGAACAAGATGGCCGACAACAGCAAAGTCTCCTCTTTCAACGAAAGCGGCTATTTCAAGGGCCGCTGTCAGCTTATCTCCTCGGACAACCTAGCACGAGAGGCAGATGAGTGGGATAAAGAACAGGAAGGCCAGTTGGGCGAAACGGTACAACCTATCAATCGCATTCTGCTGGCTGTTCTACACGATGCAGTTCTAGCAGAAGCAAATTATATCCATATCAATCCCATGCGCGTAGGAAGTGAAAGATGGAGCGAGTTCCTTATTAGATACAGGCTCGGCAGCAAATTGTGGGAAGCTAATGCCTTTCCCACACATGTTTACGCTCCCTTTTGTGCCAGACTCAAAATAATTTCCAGCGTCAACATTGCGGAGCGACGACTTCCTCAGTTTGGCCGCTTTCTTTGGGAGCAATCCCATGTCGTCTACGAGATGCGGCTGTCCAGCATTCCTACTCAATTAGGAGAGGCATTCGTGATAAATATCTTGCAAAACTATGGTTCTGGCAGCTACACGGAAGAACGGCATGAGTGGCTCGATGAACTGGTTGCTGACGAGATTTACGCAAGCATACTACAAAAGCGGCAGGAGAAGTCTGAATGACTGAAGCGAAGAGGTCGATCACGGCGGAAGACTTGCTGACGCTGCAAACTGTCGGCGATGTGCAGATCGCGCCGGACGGAGCGCAGGTGGCGTTTGTCCGCACGATCACGGACACTGACAAGAACAAATACCGAAGCGGGATTTGGCTGGTTCCGGCCGACGGCAGCCGCCCGCCCCGGCAGTTCACCGGCGGGCCGTGGAATGACTCGTCGCCGCGCTGGTCGCCGGACGAGACGCAGATCGCGTTTGTTTCCGATAGACGTGATGAAGCGGCGCAGATTTTTCTGATTGCTGCCGACGGCGGCGAGGCGTTGGCGCTCACGACATTGGAACCCGGCGGCATTCAAGGCTTGTGCTGGTCGTCGGCTGGCTCGCAGATTGCGTTTTTGTACCGGGCGACGCCGGCGGACTACACCAAGAAGGCAGTGGAGGAGCGCAAGGAAAAAGGGCTGTCTTCGCCGCCGCGTGTTCACACGCATCTGTTCTATCGTTTAGACGGCTTCGGCTACTTTGACGGCGAATACTGGCAAGTGGCAGTCGTTGACGCATCAAAGGGCGAGACGCGGGTGCTGACAAGCGGCGCGTTTTCGTGCAGCAGCATCACCTGGTCGCCGAACGGCAGAACGCTGGCGTTTTTGTCGGACCGCCGCCTAGATGGCGATGCCTTGCCGGACGCCGACACGCAGATTTGGACGGTTCCCGTAGATGGCAACGGCGAGCTGGCGCAGATTGACGCTCCGAACGGGGACAAAAGCAGTTTGGCGTGGTCTCCGGGCGGCAAGGAGCTTGCGTATTTCGGCAACCCAGACCCACTGGACCAATGGGGAACCAATAACGAGAGCGTCTTTGTTTTGCCCATTTCCGGCGGCAGCGAGGCGCGAGACTTGACGGGTCACACGGACAAAGCCGTCGGAAACTTAGCGATCTCCGATGTTGGCGGCGGGAGCGGCGAGGATTTGGTTTGGAGCGCGGGCGGCGTGGCGCTTTGTTTCCCCGTCAGCGAAAGCGGCGACGTGCGGCTCTGCAAGATTGCGGCAGACGGCGGCGATCTTGTTTATCTGACAGCCGCCAATCAAGTTGTCGGCAGCTTCAGCCTTGCCGGAGACACGTTCGCCGCGTCCGTCTCCAAGCCGGCGATGCCGGGAGAAGTCTTTGTTGGCGAGCGCCAAGTGTCGCATCTCAATCAGCCCTGGCTGGACGAGGTCGCGCTGCAAATGCCGGAGCCGTTCGCCGTTCCAAACGGCAGCGGCGGCGTAGTACCGGGCTGGTTTTTGACGCCGCCCAATTTCGAGGCAAACGGAACCGCGCCGCTTGTGGTGTATGTACATGGCGGCCCGCATTTGCAGTACGGCAACATGCTGTTCCATGAATTGCAGTGGCTGGCGGCGCAGGGCTACGTCGTGGCCTATGCGAACCCGCGCGGGTCCAAAGGCTACGGCGAGGCCCACACGAAAGCCATCAAAGGCGACTGGGGCGGCCCGGCGCTGGCCGATGTGGAAGCGGTCGCGGACGAAGCCGTCAAGCGCGGCTACGCGGACCCGAAGAAGACCGCCATCATGGGCGGCTCTTACGGCGGCTACCTGACCGCCTGGGCCGTGGGACACACGGACAGGTTCGCCTGCGCGATTGCCGACCGATTGGTCAACGATCTGCCGTCGATGGCCGGAACCTGCGATTTCCCCTGGTCGCACGGCACCTACTACAAAGGCAACGCCTGGGACGATCCTTCGGATTTGTGGCATCACTCGCCGCTGGCCTATGCGGGGAAAATCAACACGCCCCTTCTCTTAATCCATTCCGACGGCGACCTGCGCTGCCCGGTCAGCCAGGCCGAAGAGCTGTTCGCCGCCCTGCGTTTGCAGCGCAAGCCCGTCGAGTTTGTCCGTTACCCGGCGGAAACGTCGCACGGACTGTCGCGCAACGGCCCGCCGGACCTGCGCTTGGACAGGCTTCAGCGTAATTTAGCCTGGCTGGATAAGTATCTCAAACCATAGGACAAAGCCATGAAAACACTCATTCACGAGCGCGTCGAGACGGCACGGGCCGGGGCAAATCCGACGGTCATCTGCCGGATGCCTTCCGGCTGGGCCGTGCTGGGAGATGCCCAGTTTATTCCCGGCTACTGCCTGCTGCTTCCCGACCCCGTGGTGCCTGATTTAAACGCGCTGGACGCCGACGCCCGGCGTCAGTATCTTTACGACATGACGGTCATTGGAGATGCACTGCTGGAAGTGACGGCGGCGTATCGTATCAATTACGAAGTCTTAGGCAACACAGACCCAGCCCTCCATACGCATATCTTCCCGCGCTACACGGCAGAGCCGAAAGAGTATATCGGAGGCCCCGTCTTTTCCTACCCGCGTGAACTGCGGGCGTCTCGGCCGTTCGACGACGAACGTGACCGGGAACTCATGCAGCGTCTCGCAGATGCCATAAGGAGCATAACACGTTGATTATCGTCATGCAGGCCGAGGCGACACCCGCCCAGATTTCCGAAGTGGAGGGCGCATTGCAGGAATGGGGGTATGAAATCCACCCCATTTACGGCGTCGAGCGCACGGTCATCGCTGCTGTCGGCGCACCGACGCAGGATGAGGCGCGGGTCGCCGAGCAGGTCGAGTCGCTGCCGTCCGTAGAAAGAGCCGTTTTAATTTTGAAGCCCTATCGGTTCGCCAGCCGCGAGTACCGGCCCGATAAAAGCGTGGTCAAAGTCGGCGACGTGGTCATCGGCGGCGACGGGTTTGTGATGATGGCAGGCCCCTGCACGGTCGAGTCCGAAGCGCAGCTTATGGAAACTGCCCGCGCCGTCAAAGCCGCCGGGGCGACTGTCCTGCGCGGCGGGGCGTACAAGCCCAGCACGTCCCCTTACTCGTTTCAGGGTTTGGGCGAAGACGGCCTGAAACTGCTGGCCCAGGCGCGGGACGAAACCGGCCTGCCGGTCATCACCGAAATCATGCACATCGCAAACATTGATCTGGTCTGCAAGTACGCCGACATTCTGCAAATCGGGACGCGCAACATGCAGAACTACGATCTCTTAATAGAAGTCGGCAAGCTCAAGAAGCCCGTCATGCTGAAGCGCGGCATGTCCGCCAAGATTGAAGAATGGCTGCAAGCCGCCGAGTACATCATCAAAGGCGGCAACGACGCCGTCATGCTCTGCGAGCGCGGCGTCCGCACCTTTGAGACCTACACCCGCAACACGCTGGACCTCTCCGCCGTCCTTGCCGTCCGGGAGTTGTCCCATCTTCCAATCATCGTGGACCCCAGCCAGGGCACTGGCCGCGCAAGTATGGTTCCCGCCATGTGCCGCGCCGCCCTCGCCGTCGGCGCTGACGGCCTCTTGGTGGAAGTCCATCCCAACCCCGAAAAAGCCTTGAAAGACGGCGCACAATCCATCACCATTCCCACGTTCCAGACATTGATGGGCGAGCTAAACGTCATCGGCGAAGCTATCGGGCGCAAACTGTAAATGGATAGCGATTTTTGGATGCGTGAGGCACTGAAGGTTGCGCGGATGGGGCTGGAGCGCGGCGAACTGCCGATAGGGGCGGTCATTGTTCAGGAGGAGCAAATCATTGCGTCGGCCTACACGCAGGAGAAGGCACAAGGCCGTCTTCTGGTTCACGCTGATCTTCTTGCACTGGAAGCCGCCGACAGCATTAAACCTTTCCCTGGCAGGCGGCGCGATGTCAAGATGTTCATTACTGGGGAACCCTGCTTGATGTGTCTGGGCGCGGCAATGTCGTTCTTTTTAGGCGAACTCTACTACGGGCATGAAATGCCAGGAGATGGGGCAGTTTCGCTGGTGCAGCAGTGGAAGCGTAAAGAAGAGGATTTCCCAAACTATCGTGTTCCTAAAATAGAAGGTGGGATACTGCGCGAAGAAGGCATTGCATTATTTCAGGAATATGTTGCTCTGCATACTTCCGGTGCTGTCTGGGAATGGGCCAAAGCTATTGCCTGCCTATGATCTTCTCCGTTGCGAGAACGCCGCCCATGTCAAGCATGAGCGGCGTTCTTTTTGAGGTAAACAGATTGGCAAGAAGGACAAGGGCGTGAACGCCCTTGCTGGAAGGTGTTCAGAAACACCACCTGTCCAGGGGACAGGAGATTAGTATTTTGGTTGCATCCATATTCTGTCCCCTGGACAGGTGGCACTTCTGAGTGCCTTTCAGCGAGTGACTTCAGTCACTCGTCACTCATCGTCATGCTCTATCTTCCATTTCCAGAAGTTCCAAGCGATGCGCCGAGTCAGAGTCAGCAAGCGCTAAATCTTCGGCTTCATTATCTCGCGTATACGCTCTTAAAGCGACAACGTTATAAACAATCTTGGGCTGTGCCGCACAAATGGCGCGGCGGAGCAGGCGCGAGGCCATCTCAGCGGTGCTGATGTGCCGTTGCTGCGTCATCTGCTGCAAACCGGCTTCGGTGGCTTCATCTATTGCCAGCATTAATGTTGGCATAATCGGTCCTGGGTCGGCGTGGTCAAAACAATGAATCCGGAATGTTCACTTAGGAATTGCAAAACTTTTGTGCAAGTATTGTAAATTTTTCTTACACTTGTGTCATAATAACAGCATAAGCGGCCTGTTTTCCGAATTGTCGCCTCCCCTAACCAAACGGGGCTTGGTATGGATGTGTGCGTGGGACAGATATTTCTCTAGGAAACAGGCCAACTATAAGCTTGGAGTTGACTACGGCCACATTAGAACGGAAACTTCCCGGTGCCGGATGATGTTTCGGAACTTGCTGGGTTTTCTTTTATCCTCATGGCAATCCCGAACGATTGCCCCGCAGACCATATCAGCCAGTTGAAGTAAGTTCTCCGTGTGCGATGGTTTCATTCGAATTTGCTTGATACACCGCTCGTTACCCAGTTCATTCATCCTCTGCCTTATATACTTTCCAAGCTGCTGCTTAAACTCCTTGCCTGCAGTCGAATCAATCACGATATTTGCTTCAGTAAGGTAGTTCTTTGCATTGTCAAAGGCCAGCCCGCAGACAAAGTTGTAGAACGCGCTTTTGCTGCTGATGCCTTCTGAAGCTAATCCTGTTTTGTTGATGGTGACGGAGAAGATAGAAAAGCCGAAGATGCTTACCGCTGTCAAAAAAGCTTCGCGCTGGCTATTACTGCTATCGTTAAAGTGGAACTCGCCTTTTCTGCTGTCTTCCGATAATCCTAATTCGGTGCGTAGTGCATCAATGCGATGAGACGCGGCCTCGGCTTGCTCGTTCTCCGCGAAGACAACCAGAGTAATTGTGAACTGCTCACTTGACCCGCTCCCTAGCTTAAACCCCGTATCCCCAG
>JAABUZ0100000851.1_pt1 | contig 66478 bp, 54 predicted proteins | sample 5562091 | NCBI WGS metagenome assembly JAABUZ01 (sample SAMN12813069, study PRJNA571459) | rock metagenome | isolation source: Antarctica rocks | place: Antarctica: Victoria Land, Linnaeus Terrace sud | collected 2015-12-21 | reverse complement strand
ACAACGTGGCGATCATCGCCGCGGCCAACCCGCCGGAGAACGCGGCCGGCGGCTGGGACCTGGCCGCGCCGCTGGCCAACCGGCTCATGCACCTGCACCTGACCGCGGACCCCGCGGCCTGGGTCGCGGGGATGGTGACCGGGTTCCCGCTGCCCGCGCCGCGGACCGTCGGGGTGCGGTCCCGGGTCCGTTCCGCGGCCGCGCGCGCCGAGGTCGCGGGGTTCATCCGGACCCGGCCCGCGCTGCTGCACGACCTCCCGGCCGACGCGACCGGGACCGGTCAGGCGTGGCCCAGCCCGCGGACCTGGTCGATGGCCGCGGACATGCTCAGCGTCCTGCCGCGGGAGGACGAGGACGCGTGCCTGGCCGCCGCGAGCGGTCTGGTCGGGGAGGGCGCGGCGACGGAACTGCTGACCTGGCGGCGCTCGGCGGACCTCCCGGACCCCGCCACGGTCCTGGCCGACCCCGCCGCGATCACGTGGGCCGAGCTGGCCCCGGACCGGGTGTGGGCGTTGCTGAGCGGCGTGGTCAGCCACTGCATCGGGCAGCGGACCGTCAAGGCCTGGCGGGAGGCGTGGGAGCCGCTGCGGGCCGCCGCCGAGGCGGGCTGCGCTGACGTGGCCGCGGCCAACGTCCGGCTGCTGTTGACCGCCCGGCCCGACGGCGCGGGCATCCCGTCCTCGGCCAAGGCGTTCGCCGCCGCGGTCACCGCCAGCGGCATGGGGACCAGGGCCGCCGCATGACCGTGACCACCGGCCCCCTGGACGAGGCCAGCCGCGCCCGGCTCAGCACCGCCCGCCTGCTCGCAGTCCAGAGCGCGCCCTACCTGGCCCACGCCCTGTTCCGGATGGTGCCCGTCGCCGCCCACGGGCTGGGGACGTTCGCCGTGGACCGCGCCTGGCGGCTCTACCTGGACCCGCAGGCCCTGCTCGACTGGCCCCCGGACCAGGCCGCCGGGGTACTGGTCCACGAGGCCGGGCACCTGATCCGGGACCACGCCGGGCGGGTGGACGACCTCGGTCCCGGGGTGGACCACCGGCGGTGGAACTACGCCACCGACGCCGCGATCAACGACGACCTCGTGCGCGGGGACATCAGTCTGCCCGAGGGGGCCGTCACCCCGGCGGGGCTCGGGTTGCCCGCCAACGGGATCGAGGAGGCCTACTACGCCGCGCTGAGCGGGCACCCGGCGTGTTCCCGGCCCGACCCCGCCCAGCGGACCGGGCAGGACGGCACCCGGGCCGACCAGGACGATCCACGCAGCCACGGCGGCCAGGACCGCCAGGACAGCGACGCCGACGACGGTGGCTGCGGGTCCGGTGCCGGGGACCCGGCCGGTGGCTGGGAGCTGCCGACCGGACCGACCGGACCGGAGGCGGTCTCCCCGGGGCAGGCACGGGTCATCCGCCGCCAGGTCGCCGAGCAGGTCCGGTCCGCCGCCAGGACCGCGGCCGGTTCGGTCCCGGCGTCGCTGGACCGGTGGGCGGACCGTGAGCTGAGCCCGGCGACGGTGCGCTGGCAGCAGGTGTTCGGGTCCGCGGTGCGCCGGGCGATCGCATGGCGGACCGGGGCGCGCGACTACACCTGGACCCGGCTGCCGCGCCGCCGGCTGCCCGGGGTGCTCACCCCGGCGATGCGGTCCCCGAAGGTCACCGTCGCGACGGTGCTGGACACCTCCGCCAGCATGGACGAGGCGAGTGTGACCGCTGCTCTCGGTGAGATCGACGCGATCGCCCGGACCGCCGGGATCGACAGCGGCGGGCTGAGCGTGGTCAGTGTCGATGCCGCCGTCGCGAGCACCAGCCGGGTCCGCCGAGCCGGGGAGGTTTGGGTCGCCGGTGGGGGCGGCACGGACATGCGGGTCGGGATCGCCGCCGCCCTGGCGTTGCGGCCGCGTCCGGACGTGGTGGTCGTGCTCACCGACGGGTACACCCCGTGGCCGGACCGGGCGCCCGCCGCCCGGGTCGTGGTCGGTCTGATCGGACCCGGCGCCGCCCCGGCCGGGTCCGTTCCCGGGTGGGCGACCACCGTGTCGATCCCGACGGGATGATCCCCGGTGAGCTTGACAACCAGTAAGGGGAGCGCGTAGATTACTCATATGGGCACATCGGGGCACGGGGTCGGGTCGTTGCCGAGCGGGCTGAGTGAGCACGCCGAACGCCAGCTGCTCGGCAGCGGCCTGACCCTGGCCGACGCGATCGAGCTGCTGGCCGGTTCGGTGCTCCCGGACGGCCCGGCCAACGGCCCCCGCGCCGCGCTGACCGCCGGCTGGCACAGCGGGGACACCGACCCGGACGCACACCACCCGGGCACCCGGACCGGGACGCCCCCGCCCGCCCCGGGGCTCGTGCCCGCCCCCACCCAGCCCGCGCAGGAGGTCTGATGTCCGTCGAGCTCTACGACCTCGGTCAGCGGCTGCGCGCCGGGCTGGCGGGCCGGTCGGTCGCCCGCAGCAGTCACGCGCTGGCGCTCCCGCCGGTGCGGCCGATCGCGGTCGCTGTGGACACCACCGGCCCGACGCCGACGGTGACCGCGACCGACGCGCTGACCTCGTGCACCGGACGCGGACCGGGCGCCCTGGCGGCGCTGGCACAGGTGTACGGGCCGCTGAGCGATGACCACCGCAGCCTGGTCGTGCCGGACCGCGCCACCCTGCGGGCACTGGTCGACCTCGCCCACGCTAGCGCGGTGGGCGGGCCGGACGAGGCGATCGCGGAGGTCCTCGACTGGTGGCAGACACGGTCCGAGCACCCCGGCAGCGGGGCCGTGCTGGTGCTGACCGAGGCCTGCCGGGCCCGGTGGACCCTCGGGGTCGCGCCGGCCGAAGAGCGGCGGTTCACGGTCTGGCGGAGCTGGCTCGGCCTGGCCGCCACCGACCCGCGTGCCCCCGCGACTAGCGGGATGCTCCCCGGTGCCGGGCTGGTCACCGCCGGGGTCACCCTGCCCGGGCTGGACACGGCCGCCCAGCAGGACACCGAGGCCTGGATGGCGTTGCGTTCCCGCGCCGTCACCCCGGCCAGCTGGCGGACCTGGCGGTCCCGGGACACCCGCGCCCGGGCCGCGCTCGGCCTGGCGACCCGCAGCGACGCGGTGGACCTGCTGACCAGTTACGCACTCGACGACCCGCGGATCGCCGCGCGGGAGGCCTTCACCGGCAACGTCGTGCACGCCGTGCTGACCGCGGTCCCCGAGCCCGGGGTGATCGAGGCCCACGCCGACCGGCTGATCTGCCGGCTGCGTCCCGGGGCGGATCTCACCGTGACCTGGGACCCGCAGCCGGCCCTGCCGGGAGCGCCTACCGCGAGCGGTGCGGCCGGGTCGACCACCCAGACCGTGAGCGCCGTTCTCACCGCGAGCAGCATCACCGGTGACGGTCGACTGCTGCTGGTCCTGACCGGTGCTCCCCGCACCGTCGCCCGGCTGTCCCCCGGTGACCTGCTCACCGTTCGCGCGGCCCGGATCACCGCGGCCGGTCAGGTCAACTCCCGCCGGACCCTGTCGGCCCGGTACCGGCACCGCCGGAACTGGCTGGCTGCCGGTGTCGCCCCGGCGGTGACCCGCCGGAGTGTCCCGCTGGACGTCATCGTCGCGGCCGCGGAGAACTGACACCCACCGAAGCTACCGCGTAGATTGACAACAAGATTACATAATGGGAGGATGGTCAGCATGAGGACGCTTCCCCCGCCGGTCGCCGCGGACACCACCACGGCCGGGCAGTACGCCCCCGCGGCGGCACCGCGGACCGTGCCCGCCGAGCACATGAGCGACCCCGTCCTGGCGCAGGCACTGTTCGCGGCCTGGTCCGGCGACCGGGCCGTGGTGATCGCCTCACCGCCCGGCGCGGGCAAGACCCGCCGGGTCACCCACCTCGCCGCGCAGCTGACGCACCGGGCCGGGCTGCGGGTCGCGGTCGCCGCGCAGACCCGGGCACAGAGCCTCGACGTCGCCAGCCGCATCGCGGCCCTGGGCTGCCCGGTCACCCTGATCGGCAAGCGCGACACCACCCGCCCCGGGGACCTGCACCCCGACGCGGTGTGGTCCACCAGCGAGACCGCGCTGCGCATCAGCACCGGGGTGGTCGTTGCCACCACCGCCCGGTGGCGCTACGTCGACCCCGCGACCTACACCTGCGACGTCCTGGTCATCGAGGAGGCATGGCAGTCCACCTTCGCCGACTTCGGTGCTCTCGGGGGACTGGCCGAGCAGTTCGTCATGGTCGGGGACCCGGGTCAGATCGATCCCGTCGTGACCGGTGACACCACCCGCTGGGACCGGTCGCCCACCGGCCCGCACCGGCCCGCACCGGAGGCCTTCACCGCCGCGTTCCCGGGGCTGGCCACCCAGCTGCGGCTGGACACCACGTGGCGTCTGGGACCGGTGACCACCGCGCTGATCCAGCCGGTGTTCTACCCCGACCTGCCCTTCACCTCCGCTCGCCCGCCCCGCCACGTGACCCTGCACGGGACCCCGCTCCCGGAGCTGACCGCGACCGCGTTGGACCTGCCCGGGGGGACCAGCGACCCGAACCTGCCCGCCGCCGCCGCCGCTCTGGCCCGGGAGCTGCTCGACGGCGGCCGTCTGCACGTCGACGGTGGGCCGGACCGGCCCCTGACCGAACGCGACATCGCCGTCATCACCCCCCACGTCGACCAGTCCACCGCCGCCGCCACGCGCCTGACCGACCGGCCGGGTGTCCTGATCGGCACGATCAACCAGGTCCAGGGATCCGAGCGGGACGCGGTGATCGCGATCCACCCCCTCGCCGGCCGACGCGAGGTCGCCGAGCACAACGCCGCGGCCGGCCGGCTGTGCGTGGCGCTGTCCCGGCACCGCGCCCACCTGCACGTGCTCACCGACGCCGAGACGCCCACCGTGCTCCGTGCGGCCCTGACCGCCAGTCCCCGCAGCCGGGCCCTCACCGCCCAGCGGGACGTCCTGGCCGCGCTGGCCCCCACCGCCGCATGACCGCCGCCGCTGCGCTCCGCCCCGGCCGCTCACTGCCGCTACGCCGAGCCGGAGCGGTGACAGCACCGGACCCGGCCGGCCGGGGCCGAGAGCACCGCACTCGACTGCTGACAGCGAGGCGGCCATGACAGCCGAGAGGACGACACGCCAACCGTGACGGCAACCCGCGCGAGAACACCACGCGACCCGGCGCAACCCCGGGTCGCGACCACAGGTCGGACCGTCACAGGCCGGGGTGGATCGGGCAGGTCCCGACCCGCGGTCCCCGGCCAGGTCCCGTCCGTTCCAGGGGGGTCCACCGCCGACGCGAGCGAGTTCGACGCCACCGTTGACCCGCAGACCGCAGCGCTGCTGGCGCAACTGGCCGACTGGGTCGCTGAGCATGGCAGCGCCGAGGTCCCCCAGTCCGGCCGGAGCAGGCTGGACCCGCCCGGGGAGCGACCCCTGGGCAAGCGGCTCTACTACGCGCGGTCCAAGTACGCCCGCGGCACACTGCCCGCCCCGGTGGCCCGAGCCCTCGAGGGGTTCCCCGGCTGGACGTGGACCCCCTACCGGGCCACCCTCGACCGCCACCTGGCCGCTCTCGTCGTCCACTTCCGTGTCCAGGGCCGGACCACCCGACTCGGACTGCCGGCGGACACCTACGCGTGGCTGAACAGTGCCAGCCACCGCGGGTACACCGGCCTACCCCCCGACGTCGTCGAGCAACTCCGCGCACTCGTGCCCGAACCCGTCCGGGGCCAGGGGACGGCCCGATTCCTGGCCGCCGCCCAGACCTGGCTGGGCGAACACCCGGACCTGACGATGGCCGACCTCCGGACCCGGGACACCACCATGCTCGGTGGCCAGGTCTATGCCCTGGGGGCAGCCGCCCGCACCTACCGATCCCGGGCCGCCGGCGACCCCAACAGAGCATCGCTCTCTAAAGCCGAGAGGGCCGACCTCGAACGGCTGCCCGGGTGGACGTGGATCCCGCCCCGATCCCGGCGGTCAGCCCCCAGCGCGGACACCCGTGCGCAGCTTCCGTCGCGACACACCTGACACCTCAGCCCGGGGCGATCGGCGCCGGCCCTGGTAGCGCGCCACGGTCACTGTTCGATCCGGTTGAGAGTCCCGCTCGCCCAGGCGGCGAGGATCTGCTGTTTGTCGATGTCACGGCGGAACAGCTGGTCGATCATCTGCCGGGTAGGCGCGGTCCGGTGGATCCAGCCGCTGTCTTCCGGGTCGGGGTAGTCGAGATCGGCCCGGGTCACCCGCTCGTCCAGGTGAGTTCCCGCGGCGTTTCCGAGGGCACGTTCGGCGTTGGGGGCCTCTACGGGGGTGTCGTGGTGCAGCGCGAACGCGGCCATCGCCAGCGACATCTTGATCTGGACCTGGACTCGGCCGGGTTCCGCGGTGGAGTCCCACAGCCGGAACTCCAGGCGGGACTGGCCCGGCGCCGTGTCGGTGGTGGTCTGGACGTGGCCGAAGTTGATGGTGCGGTGTCGGGCCCCGCGTAGCCGGGACAGCCAGGCCTCATCCGCTCGGACGGGCGTGACCTGGTGGGGGTAGCTGCCGTAGTCGCGGTCCCGCTGGGAGTCCGGGACGGCTGCGAGCTGGTGGAGTTCGTCGGTGTAGCGCCTGCTCAGCCGGATCAGCTGCGCGGCGGCGACCGGGTTGGCGCCGTAGCCGGTGGCGTCGACGTGGACATGGGATCCGCCGCCGCCCTGCTGCTCGCCGGCGTCGACCCGGATGGCGGTGCACGCGGTGCTCAGATCCGCCCACACGTCCGGGCGGTCCTCCAGCGGCGGGGAGACGACCTCACCGGCGACGGTCGAGTCCAGCTCGACGGCCCACTGCTGCCAGCCGGTGCTGGCTGAGCTGTGGTACGGCACGGCACCACGGACCATGGTCAGCCCGCCTCGGTGCAGCCGCGCGGCGACCGCATCGGCGGTCAACCCGGACCGGCCGCCCCGGTCGTCCTCGTCGTCGTAGCCGCCGTCTTCGTCCTCGCCGCCGTAGCCACGGTCGTCGTCCTCGCCGGAGTAGCCCCGGTCGTCGGCCTCATCGTCGGTGAACTCCAGCTCGACGCCGAAAGTCCGGCCCTGCCCGAAGCCGTACACGGCGTCATGGGCGAGCAGGGGGACGGGGTCGGCCGGGTGCTCGGTGGCGTAGTGGTTGACCATCCGCAGATCCGCGGCGAACGCTGCCGGGTTGGCGGCGTAGTGCACGGTCGAGATGTCCGGGGCACACCAGCGGCCGGTGAGCTGCTCCACGCTCGCCGCGGCGGCGGGTGTGCGCTGGCCGGCGGCGGGGTCGGTGATCGGCTGGTCCCACACGCGACCGGCCAATGGGCGTGGACGGTAGCCCTCGGCGAGGATCACGGTCGCTGCGGTGATGTGAGAGCACCGCTTCTCCGGGTCGTCTTCGGGATGGTCGGCGTAGCAGGAGCAGGCCAGGCCGGCGGGATCGACTGCTGGCGGTGCGACCGCGGTGGGCCCGGGCTGCAGGTGCGCGCGTCCGCTGACGAAACCGAGCCGGCTCAGCTGGCCGTCATCCGGGTACACCGCCCACCACGGGGGCAGCGGGGCACCGGGCAGCGCCGGCGGGACGGCAGTGAGCTCACCGTGCACCTGGACGGAGAGCTCGCCGTGCTCAGCCAGGGCCGCCACGGCCGGGTCGGGGTCCGGCCCGACCAGCCACCCACCACGGCCGGTCAGGACTGTCGTCGGGGTACCGGGCGCTACCCCGACGACCGGGGCGGTGTCGGGGTCGGAGGTGCCGCCGACGCCGGGGCGGCCGGCGCGGGGGTCGTTGGGCGCCGGACCGGTGCCCGGCGGGCAGCGGTGCGTCTGCTCCCCGACCCACTGCCCGCAGTCCGGGCAGTGACCTGCGGTTCCTGGTGGGCCAGCGCCGTCCGGGCTGGGCTGGCTGTTCTGGTGATGGGTGGGGTCGCGCAGCAGTTGGTCCAGGGCGGCGTCGCGGATGTCGGGGACCGCGCCGACCAGGTCCGAGCCGAGGTCGGCGGGGACCCGGCCGAAACGCCACTGGCGGCCGTCGGTGAGGTGGACCTCGGCACGGCCGGACTGCTCGTCGTAGCCGGCCGCGTTGACCCCGTACCGGCCGACCGGCTGGGGGCGGACGACCACCGGGGGCGGTGGTGCCGGCGCCGGGTCGGCGGCGAGGACTGCCAGCGCATGTCGGGTCGCCGGGTCGGCCGGTAACCCGGCCAGCTCGGCCTTCTCCAGCGGGGTCGCGCGACGTTGCCGCCCGCCGGGGGCCTGTGCGCGCAGCGCTGTGAACCGTTCCACGACAGCGGCGACGGGCTGACCGGTGGCGGCGGCGTGGTCACTTAGGCGGGTCCGGAGGCGGTGGGCGTTGCCGGCGGCGGCGAACCTGACCAGCGAGGTCGCGTACACCAGGTCATCGGCCAGGTCCTCGGGTGTCGCGACGGACTCGACCTTGCCGAGCAGGGTCTGCTTGCGGGTCTCGCTCAGGCGGGGATGGGCGCGAACCTGCGCGGCCAACTGCGTCACCACGGCGTGCTGGTCGACGTCACGCAGCCGGCTGGAGTCCCCGCCGGCCCGGCCGGTCCACTGGTGGCGCAGCCGGTGCATCACGGACTGGACCTGCGCGTCGTCCAACCCGGTCTCCACCTTGGCCAGCGCGATGCTGACCGACCCGAGCTTGCTCTGCCGGCACACCACCGCCCTAGCCGCCCACCGCGGAGTGAGCGCCGCTCACACGGAGCTGACGAGGGTGAGGTAGCCGGCCGCGTCCAGGCTCGGCAGGTAGGTCGCCTCCCGGGCAGGTCGCAGCATCAGGACCGGCCCGGCGGGGCCGCGCGGACCGGCGGTGGTCGCGTACACCGCGGGGATCGCCGTGTACGGGGCCACCAGTTGGTCCACCATCACGAACGGCACCGGGGCGTCCCAGACCATCTGGTCGACGGGCAGCTGGTCCGGTGCCGCGGTGAGCAGCTCGATCTCCTGCTGCGTCAGGGTCTCCGCGTGGTCGGCGAGCAACTCCAACCCGAGCTGCCGGTGGACCCCGACGGCGTGGCGCAGGCGGGCGGTCGCCCGCTCGTCCGGAGTCAGCCGGCTGTAGCCGGGGATTACCGCATCCAGAACCGCGGCGTTGGTGGTACCGAACACGGCTTCCCCGGGCCGCAGGAGGGCCCCGGCGACCGAGTGCACATAGCGGTTGCCGTCCGGGGTCAGCGGCCACTGCGCTGTCCCGCCGTGGTCTCGACCGAGCTCGGCCAGCCGGACGGTCACCTGCCAACCGTCGGCGGCGAGGTTCCGGGCCCGACCCAGCCCTCGGCTGTGCCGCAGTCCGATCGTTGCGTGCTGGTCACCGGGTGGCGGCTGGACTGGGGGCATCGGTGCTCTCCTGGTTGGCTCGTGCTCTGACGTGCGACGTGGGCATCCCGAGGGTGGACGCAGGACTGCGACCCCGGTGCACTTGATCGCCGCAACAGGCGGCTCCGCGACGCGGACGGACACCCCAGAACAGGCCCGCGGGGTGGCCGATTCGTGACAGCAGCCCCGGAGAGGTTCGCCGGGCCCGGTCGAACACCCGAGCCGGCGACCCGATGAGCTCAGCGAGCTGCTCGACGAGGGAATGCGGACGGGCCGGCCAGCTGCTCACCCGCCGCGCGGTCGCGAAGCGTCACCTACGAGGGCTGCAACGACTCTCCGACGGCGGGACCGCGTAGCCGCTCGTCAGCGGTCGTGTGCGGGGGCGCCATCCACGCGTCGGGGGGTCCCTCGTGCCACCTGCTCAGATGGTCGGCCAGTTGTGCATGGGCGTGCTGTCACGAACAGCCAGTCGGGACGCCCGTTCTGATGGTGAGCAGCCGCCCGCCGGAAGGACCGTCATGCCCCAGCCCTGTGTCGTGGTTGATGTGAGTTGACCCGCTTGGCGTTCACCCACGACCAGCTCGACCTGGCGTGGGCCGACCTCAGTCCGCGCCGGCTCCGCACTCGCCCGATCCACGTCCTCCTGTCCAACCCGGCGATGCCCGTGATCGGCCATCGCCGCCCACCTGCGCTGCCGGCCTCCGCCCTCGAAGCCGCCGCCGATCTCGTGGCCGCCCTGGCGGCTGCTCCACTGGCCGCGTTCAACCCCGACCCGGCCACGCACGGCATCGAGCGGCTGCTCCAGCTCGCGGGTCGACCGTCCGGTCTGCCTGCAGTCGTGAACATCGGTCGCCTGGTGGCGGATCGGGTGGGTGCCCCAGCCCCGCTGACGCTTGACGGGGCGTGCGCTGCGTTGGGGGTCCGTCCCCCGCATCCGGTCACCCACGGCACCGGTCGGGTCGCCGCCGCCGTGAGCTGCCTGACGGCGTTGGATCGACTCGGCGCTGACCTTCCGTCCGCTGCGGCCGGTGGCGCCGAATTCCCGGTGTCAGCGTGAAGGGCCAGGCGGTCCTCCCGCAGCTGCTCGTGGACCCGCCCGGGCGCGCACTCCTCGACCGCGCCTACTGCGGACCCGACGACGGACCCGTGTTCGAGGACTCCACCGACGACTGGGCTGCCGCGCGCACTCTGTGCAGCCGCTGCCAGGTGGTCGACCCGTGCCTGGTGTGGGCGCTGCGAGCAGAAGAGCAATACCTCTTCGCTGGTGGGCTCTCCCCGGACGAACGCCGCCAGCCCCGCCGGCGGCGCACCCGCGCCTGAACTCCGTCCCGAGTTGCCCGCTTGACCCGACGACGCGGGAAGAGGTCCAGGGTCACCACGCGGCCGCGGACTCCGCGAGGGCAGTGACCCGCCAGCCAGCCGATCCGCGGACCAGGGTGGCGAACACGACGTAGCCGAGGGCGGAGCCCTGCCAGTGGTCGCGGCCGACCGGCGTGACAGTGACCGTGTACTGCCGATACACCACTGCAGCCGTGTCAGGCGGGGCGCCGCTGTCCGTGCCCGAGGTAACGGCCACGACGGTGCGGGCGCCATGAGCGGCCCACCGGGCCCAGTCCGCGCCGCTGCCCGACGGGAGGCCGGCGGCCGTGACGTCCTGGGCGAGCTGGCCGCTGAGCAGCGGGAGGGCGCGTGCAGCCGCGTCGCGGGGGCTGCGGTCGACGGCGGTGTCCACGGTCCGCAGCACGGTGATCGCAGCGACCGCCACCCGGTCCGGACCCGGGATGTCGGCTGGGCTCGGCGACGTCGCCGGGTGGGTGGTCGCTGCTGAGCGCGGTGCGGCGGGCAGGGGCTGCCCGGTCACGGGCGGCGGCCGGCTCTGTGCCAGAGCGATGGGGCTGCCCGGGGGCCGCGACGGGCCGGGCGGTGCGGCGTGCGCAGCCGGCGTGGCCGGCCCGACCGCTACGGGGGTTCGACCCGGGAGTGTGCTGTCCGGGCTTGCCGGGGCCCGCGTTTCTGCGGCCGGGCTGGCAACGGGCGGCGACGCGTGATCCGGGGGGGTGTCGCCGCTGTGCCCGACCAGCAGCAGCACAGACCCGGTGATCACCAGAGCAGCGCTCACTGCAGTGAGCGGGTGTCTCATCCGAACCTGCGCACGGACCAGTACCGGACGGCGTAGTAGCTGCCGGTCAGCGAGGAGTAGCCGAGCAGTTTCCCGGTCTGGGGGGCGGCGAACATCCGCCCGTTGCCCGCGTAGACCCCGACGTGGTCGAACACGGCGCCCAGGCTGGTCGCGAACATGACCAGGTCCCCGGGACGAAGCAGGGACAGGTCCACCGCGGACCCGATCCCTGCGGTCACCGCGACGCCCATTCGGGCCTGCAGGTCCGCGGAGTGCGGGAGGGCGATCCGGCCCTGACTGGCGTCATAGACGGCCTTCAGGGTCAGCCCGGAGCAGTCGAACCCGCGGGTCCCGGCGCCCTGCGCGACACCGAGGGTGGGTCCGGAGGTGTCCCCGCCGCCCCAGCTGTAGGGGGTGCCCTGCCAGCGGACCGCGGCCACGAGCACAGCGGACCCGAAGCTTCCGTCACCGGCCGGGACCCCACCGCCGGGCAACCAGCCGTAGCGGCTGACCATCAACGCGCGGATCCGCGGGACGTACAGCTCGGTCTGGCCGTTGACCGGGATCCCACCGGCGCCGCGGACCGCGCCCGGCCCGGCGTTGTACGCGGCCAGCGCGAGGTCCAGCGGGTCCCGGTCGGACCTGGTGATCAGCCCGGCGTCGAGGTAGCCGGTGACCGTGGCGACCAGGTCGCAGTCGAATCGGGCCTGCGCCATCAGGGCGTCACCGATGTCGAACGGGGAGGTGCGGCCGTTGCCGTCGTCGTCGCGTCCCCACGCCGGCCACGTGCCTGGCATGAACTGGGCGGGGCCCTGGGCGCCTGCCGGGCTGACGGCGTCCACGGCGTACCCGGATTCGGCGTCGATCTGGGCGGCGATGACGGCCGGGCCGATCGTTGGGCAGGTCGCGCCGGCCCGGAGGACCCACGGCTGGAAGGCGGCCGGGACGTTGCCCGGGCTGTACCCGCCGGGTCCGGGGACGACGGCAACGGCCGCTCCGCCCGCGGCGACGACGGCGAGCCCGGCGATCGCGCCGACCGGGCTCAGGACGATCCCACCGGCGAGCAGAGCACCGGCGAGCCTGCCCGCCTTCACCGCGACCGCCGGGGCGCACGGGGGGCCGGGCCGGGCGCGGTGGTCGCGATGGCCATCTCAGCGGCGTCGCAGCCGTGCACGGACCCGGGCTGCCGACGTCCCGTCGGCCGGGGCGGCACTGTCCGGGCCGGCACCGCCATCCGGGGTCCCGCTATCCGGCGCGGGATGTCCAGCGCCGGGTCCGCCCTCGTCAACGGGCTCAGCCGGCGGGCTGGCCGGCGGTCCGGCGGGGATGTGCCGGCCGGGGGCGAGCGGGGCCGAGGCGATCGGGGTGGGCGGCCCGGCGGGTTGCGCTCGTCCAGCCGTCCGGTCGGAAGTGGCTGCCCGGGACGAGGGCGGCGGGGGACTGGAGCTGTCGCCCTGAAAGGGGGTGGGCTGCTTTACGGCTCGAGCCGGGTCCGCGGGCAGCGCGGGACGTCCGGCCACCCAGAGCGCGGGTGCGGTGGCAACCCGCACCCACTGCGGGGCCGTCCTGCGGCGGCCGCTGTCCCCGCCGCGCGCTGGCCGAGCGCCCGAGCCGGGCGCCGGCGGTGCTGGCCGGGCCTGCTGGGCGGTGGGGGGCGCTGCCCGTCCCCGGGTGGTCGCCGCCCCACTCGGGCTGGCGCTGCGGGACGCGTAGGCCCGTGCCGCCTCGGCGGCGCGGGTCGCGCTGACAAGTCGGCGGACCCGGTCGGCGCGGGCGGCCGCGGCCCCGGCCTGCGCAGCGGTACTGGCCCCGCCGGTCGCGGCCATCGCGCCGACGTTCACCGCGAGGCTGGCCAGCTGTGAAGCCGCTGCCTTCCGCCGGTCGCCCCGGATCTCCTCACGGGACACCCCGACCGAGGTCCCGAGCTGGGACGCGGGACGGGGCTTGGACCAGCTGCCTGCCGTCCGGGCCGCACCGGGCCGTGGGGCACCCACCGAGCCCGCGGCGGCGGCGCTCCCCGCGGCGGCGCCGAGTCCGGCTGGCTTCCCGGGGCGGCCGGAGGCGAGCCGACCGACCGCGGCGCCGGTGGTGAAGGCGGCCTCCCCGGTCCGGGTGGTACCGCGGCCGATGGCCGCCCCAGCCCGGACAGCGCTGGCCCCGCTGGTCTGCACCCGAGCGGCGATCGCCCGCGGATCGGCGGTCCCGGCCAGCTGTCCGGCGGGCAGCGCACGTGCTGCGCCGCCGCCGACGTTGGCCGACATCTCGTGGGCCTGTTCAGCAAGCCGGTGTGAGCCCCGGCGGATCGAGGACAGCAGCTTGTGCCGGCCGAAGAACCCGCCGACGACGATCAGGTCGATGAGCGCGAACCGACCGATCAGCGGCACGTTGATGCCTCCGTCGCCGCTGAGAACGACCTGGATGACGCGCATCAGCAGACCGAAGAAGGCCATCGCGCCGACCACGGCCGCGGCGGCCGCCAGGACGGTCCCGCCCCACCTCGCGAGCAGGGCCCGCCCGAACCCGGGGATGACCCCGAGGGGCACGACGAACACGCCCAGGACGGCGGCTATCGCCATGCTCAGCTGGGCGAGCAGCAGTCCGGCGCAGACGACCACGATGAACACGGCGACCAGGGCGGAGGCGACCGCGGTCAGGAGCGCGGCGGTGGCCCGCAGCGGGAGACCCGTCTCGGAGCCGTTGAAATTCGCGGCCTTCTTGTCGCAGCCGGCCATCTGGTCGCGCGGGTCGTCCTTGGTCCCCCACGGGCCCTTCTCGACGATCCGCTGGTACGCGTCGGCGCACGGGCTGCCGTCGGGGAACTCCCGGCCGAAGTTGACCAGCTGGTGGGGGCGGCGGATGAAGGTGTTCCCGATGACGGTGACGACCGGGGAGCTGAGGTCGGTTGAGTTGTCGGTGTCGGTCAGCGCGATTGCCGCGGCGGTGGTCCCGATCTCCTTGCTGATCCCGAAGGGGCCGTGCTCACCGAGCAGTGCGGTGCCCGGCGCGGCGAGCGCCGTCGCTCCGAGGACGCTGATGAGCATGGTGATCAGGTATTCGGCGGCGGCGTTGGAGTGCCGGCCGCGCCACAGCCGCAGCCCGCAGATGACGACCGCGACCGTGAGGAACAGGGGCTTGACGCCGAGCGGGTCCACGATCTGGGTCTTGTAGCTGACCGCGACCCGGTTCACCGGGCCGACGACGGCGTCGGCGAGTTTGAACTGCAGCGTCCAGTCCATCAGCCACTCGGCGAACCCGACGACCAGTGTGCTGCCCTGCCAGGCCCAGTTGCCCACCGCGTAGGAGGCCTTCGCGCTGACGTTCCACGCCGACCCGTCGTCGCCCATGAAGTCGTAGCTGAAGATCGTGACGCCATGAATCTTGCCGTTGAGCGGGTCGAACAGCCCTGTCTGGGCGGCGCTGCCACTGACATCGGTCGGGACTGGGTCGACCGGCACCGGGTCGGTGGGCACCGGCGCGGGGGCGGTCGGCGCGGGCCCGGCGGTGCGGGACGGTTGCGGCACGGGGAACGTGGGGATCAGCAACGTGGGGGTCGGGGTGGGCGGCACGGTCGGTGGCGCCGCCGGGCGCGACGCCTGGTGTGTGGTCGGCGCCGACACAGCGGCCCGTGCAGCCGGGGCAGCGCTCACCGCGTACGCGAGAGCGGCGCCCACCCCGAGGGCAGCGGCGATCAGCGCGGTCAGCAGGTGTACCCACCGGGGGACGACCGGGGTCACGGGCGGTCACCCGACTCCGCCGACCCAGGTGGCGGTGCGACACCTGCCAGGGCGGGCGCCGACGGGCGGCGCCGCGTCGGCCTGGCCCCAGCCGGCGCGGGCGAGGCTGGAACTGGGACAGCTACCGGGTGCGGGGCGCCGGTTGGGGGGGACGCTCGGCGGCGGGCCGGCGGGCTCGTGTCGTCAACGGCGGGGGCGCCCGGGGCGGCGCGAGCCGGCTCCAGGGGACTGGTCGGGGACGGGTGGCCTTGTTCGGGGGCCGTTCCGGGCGAGGTGTCCCCGCTGTAGGCCACGGTGGTGTTGGCGGCGTCCCCGAGCCGGGCACGGAGGTGCGGGAGAATCTTGACCGGGCCGATCCGGCCGCGGGTGTCGCGGAGCAGTGCTTCCCCGGCTCGCTGGGCGCGGTCCTCGGGGTCGTTGGTGACAGGGGAGAAGTCGCCGACGATCTCGATCAGGTCGTCGTTGTCCGGGTCGGCGCCAATGAACCGCAGCGCGGCCTGGGCCAGTTCCCGGTTGCGGGTGCGCATGACGATCCGGGTGCCGAGCAGACCGGCGGCGACCGGGGGAAAGGCTCCGGCGTTCTGCGCGGCCAGCCAGGGTGAGGTGCCGTGCTTGCGGCCGTCACGGACCAGCTCCACGAGCAGTGCTTCCCCTTCGGGGCTGGTCGCGAGGTACCAGCACTCGTCGAGGGCGACGAACGCGAATCGGGCGCTGCTGAAGGCCCGCTCCTTGATGATCGCGGCGATGAGGAACAACGCCGCTCGACCGAAGAGCTTGGTGAACTCGATCCGCCGGGCCCGGTATTCACTCTCGAGTTCCTGCTGTGTGGGCAGGACGAGGTCGGCAGCGCAGAACACGACGTTGTCGGCGTTGCGCAGGTCCAGCACCGGTAGGGCGGGATCGAACACCACCCGGGCGATGTCCTTCCGCGCGGCCATCCGCAGCTTTCCGGCGGCCGATCGTGCGTCGGGATGGCCTGCGGGGCCCGCGCCGCGCCGGTCGAGTTCATCGACGACCGCAGCCATCGTCGGGTTCGGGGCGGACGCGACTGCATGCACGGCCTCGCTGACCGCGACGCCCTCGGGTTCCATCGGCGGGACCGCGAGCAGCAGGGTCAGGAAGGTCTCGGCCAGCCGCACGCCGTGCGGGCCGGGCATCACCCGCAGGGGGTCCAGGCTGACTCCGCCGGTGTCGTCGACGTCGATGATCTCGGTCCGACCGGAGCAGGCACGGGCGAACCGCACCCACTCCCGGCTCTCCGTGCGGTCGATGACCAGGTTCAGTCCGCGCCGGTCCGCGTTGTCCCCCATCAGCTTCTTGCCGCTGTAGGACTTCCCGGAGCCGAGCTCGCCGACGACTCCGACAGCACCGGATGCGTCGGCGGTCGGCCCCCAGGACGGGTCGACGAGCACGAACTCGTTCAGCGAGGTCCGGGCGCGGACTGCGAACAACCCACCCTGGGGGTCCCCGACCTGGTGGGACACCCAGGGCATCCACATCGCGAACGGGCGGGCGCCCAGGTACTGCCGGTACTCACCGAGCACTGCCGGGTCCGGCCGGTCCGGGAGCATCGCTCGCCACAGCTGGTCCTGCCCACCACCCGGGCGGACGAACAGCCAGTCCTCGCCGGCGAAGAACGCGCGCACGTCGTCGGCCCGCTGCTCGCAGGTGGGCTCGTCCGGGCCCCACACGCACAGCACGACTGCTGGTTGGACCTCGACGGCGCTGGACCCGGACAGTTCGACGCCGTAGTCGCGCAGGTCCCCGCGGGCGACCGCGATGGCGCCCTGCTGGGCTTCGTCGACAGCCTCGTCGCCTTCCGGCTCGAGCTGGTCGCTCTGGTCGCGAAGCTCGTTGAGCTTGCGGGTCACCTTCACCTTGGCGGTCTTGCCCGGGACGGTGCGGATGTTGCAGGCCACGTCGACGGGGAAGGCGAACCACTCGTCCATCCGGGCGAGCAGCTCACTGCCCGGCCACGGGAAGCCCGGTGGGGCTTCGGCGAGCACGAGCAGGGCCTGCCAGGACCGGGCGCCTTCCGGATCGGCGACCTCCAGCCACCGCCGCTGCGACGGTGGCCGCCGCCGGGCCGGCCCGGATCCGCCGTCGAACAGCTGCGCCACGCCCAGGTGCCCCATCCGCGGGGCCGGCCCGACCCGGGCGGGCACGGGCCGGTCCGGCGCGGCGGCCAGGACCGGGTCCCCGGCGCCGCGGTGCACCGCGTGCTCGAAGACCCACACGATCTCGGCGGCGGTGGCTGGGCGGAGCACAACCTGTCCGGCGGTGGGCTTGACCAGCTTCGCCGCGCGGTCCCGGGCCGCGGCGATGTCCCCGGCGGGAACCGGGGCCGGGGCGGTCCCGAACAGCCTGTCCACTGCGCCGGACACCTCGTGGAGCAGGTTCCGTGCGCTGGCGCGCGGGTTCAGCGGCACGCACAGCCACTCGGTTCGCTGCTGCGGCGGCGCGGCGTCAAGCAGTTCCAGGGTGTTCTCCGCGGCCTCCGCCCACGCCGGGCACCGCTCCAGGTCCACCCCGGCCACGACCGCGCGGACCACGTCGGCCGGGTCCGTGGCCGCGACCAGCGACAGCGTGAGGACCTGTTCCGGGAGGGTCTTCACCGCGGCCGTACGGGCATCGAGCAGTTCCCGGCGCCGCTTAACCGGCGCGTGGAGGTAGGAGTCCGGTTCGATCCGGTACACCGCCCAGCAGAACCCGGACCGGGTCCACAGCAGGTTCTCGTGCAGGCCGCGGATCATCGGATCTCCCACTCAGGCGGTACGGACAGAACAGGACGGGTATCCGCCCGCAAGGCGGGTCACCGGCTACGCGGAGAGCAGCGCTCGCATCGATTCGACGGAGGACAGCGGAACCGGTAGGCCAGCGGAACCCGGCCCGGGGGCGACTTCCGATGCCGCCGCCACCGGTGGGCGGGGCTGGAGGGCCGTTCGGGGCCGCACTGCCGCCACTGGCAGAACGGACACCGTCCCGGGAACGGGGGCGGTGGCCGGGGCCGGAACCTGGACCTCGACCGCGGCGGGCACGGTTCCCGCCGGGATCAGCCAGTACTGACCGCCCACCCGGGACGACCCGCTGAACCGGGCCCGCGGCCCGGTGGGCCGCCCCGTGGCCGGACCGGTGAGCAGGGCCACCTGGCCGACAAGCCACCGCCACGGCACGCGCCCCGCGATCCGGGTGCGCCGCAGCGGCAGCGACCCGGCGACCGGGACCATCACACACACCAGCAGGCTCACCGGGCCGCCGAGCCCGTCGGCGAGCAGAGGGCGCAGCTGCCAACAGACCGCGAACAGGGCGGCCAGCGCGACCAGCTGCGGCAGCGGCCAGGGGGCGCCGACCATGTTCAGCACCCGCCAGCCCTGGTTGCCGATCATCAGTGGCCACCGGCGGGCCTGGGTGTGGCAGCGGCCGGTTTCGGCGTAGCTGGCCGACTCCCCCGCCATCAACCGGCCCTGCCCTCCGCCACGACCCCGCCGACGGGGCTCGGGGCGGGCGAGCGCCGGCTCACGGGGATCTGCCCGGGACCGGCCGACCGGGCCAGCCCGTCGGCGCGGGCGGGGACGACGAGAACTGCGCTGCCCTTCAGCTCGTCACCGACGTGCTTCTCACCCCAGGTGATGTTGTTCACGGCCCAGATCACCAGCGACGCGGTGATGACCGCACCGACAGCGGCTCCGATGCTCCGCCGCTTCAGGTACTCCACGATGATCACGAACAGGGCACCTGCGACGACGAGGATCTTCAGGAACGCCACGAACTGGGCGACCTTCGCGGTGCCGAGCTGGAGGAATCCCTCTGCCGGGATCGACCCGACGGCATGGGCGTTCAGGGCGGGCGCTACCGCGGCGAACTGGGCGAGGTCGGGCACGGTTCCTCCTGTGGTGACTGGTCAGAGCAGTGCTCTGCTGGTGGGATCGGACGGTCGGAACTGGCGGAGAGAGGCCAGCGGCGGACACCCGGTCATCCCGGGTCCGATGGGGCCGAGGGCTGCGGGGTCGGCAGCGGCTCACCGGTGGCCAGCGCGGGTGCGGGATCCAGTGATCGGACCTCCCAGCGGCCTGCCCGCGCGGACAGCACCAGCCCGTAGCTGGCCGGGTTGCCCCGGCCGCTGCGCTCGACGGTGGCGACGGTGGCGACCACGCTGACCGCCACTGCCGCGGCGGGGACCGGTCCGGCGGCGGTCGCCGCCGCTGAGTCGTCACCGCTGAGAGAGGTCAGCTGCAGTGAGACCACCCCGGACCCGGTGACCGGCGACAGCTGGGTGCCCGGGCTGACCAACCGGGACACGTCCTGCCCGGTCAGGTAGGCCAACAGGAACGCGGTGACGGTGTCAGCGACCGGGTTCCCCGAAGCGGGCAACGGCTGCCCGGCCGCCAGGTCCGGCTGCGCAAGCCCGGCCGGAGCGGTGACCTGGTGGGGCAGGGTCGTCGCCGTGTAGGCGGCCGGTGACCCGACCGGGTCAGGGCCGCCTGCGGCGGCCGGGCCGCGGGCGAGCACGGACGTGGCGAACCAGCGCAGCACCGGCGGCTGCCACCGGCCGTCGACCAGGTCGCTGACCTCTGCTGCGACCATCACTGCCCAGTACCCGGGCGCTGCCTGTTCCACCCGCGACGGCTGGACCCATGACACCCGGTGCGCTCCGGCCGGCGCAGCGAGCTGCGTGGGCGGTCCCCACACGCTGAGGTCGGTCGATGCGGCGCCCCCGGCTGCGATGCCAGCGCCCAGCCAGGTCTGGACGTATGCGGAGGCGAAGGCTCCCGGCCCGGCGGCGGTGTCCGACGGCGGTGGCCCAGCGGCCGGCGTCGTCGTCGTCGAGCGCGCCGAGAACAGGGCGGCGCCGCCCAGCAGCGGCCCGGCCACCAGCAGGATCACTGCGGCCGCGCGGGCCGCGCGCTGCGCCGCCAAGTAGGTGCCGGGCAGCGACCGCGTGTCCGGGTCAGCCCCGTCCGGAGCGGATGACTCGCCATCCCCGATGCCGTCGCCCGGATACCCCGTTTCCCGACCGGGCGAGCGGTGGCCAGCGGACGTCGACCCGGCAGTGCTGCCCGGAGTCCACCGGCGCCCGCCCCACCGGCCGATGCCGGCCGGGTCGGTTTCGTCGTCCGCGTTGCGCCCGGCGCGGCCGGACAGTGCCAGCTGCACCACCGTCTGTTGCCCCTCCCGACCGTAAGGAGCCCGATGCGTCCTCGCCACGGACTAGTGCGGCCTCGACCGGTGACCGTGACAGCCCGCCGGACACCGGGTTCGCGAGTAGCGGTTCCCTGCGCGGGTAAGCGTTCTGTCCAAGGCGACGGGCATCCTGCGCGGGTGGTCACCTCTGCTGCCGGCCCTGTCCTGGCTGCGCTGACCGCGGCCGGCGCAGCCGGCCTTCTGTGCCGGTGGGCTGCAGCAGATTGGGATCGACCAGAGCTCGCGCAGCTCCGGGCCGGACCGTTCCGCTGGGTCGGGCCTGTGACCGCGGCCCTGATCGCGGGCCTGCTGGCACTACCCGATCGCGACCTGACCGCGGCACTCGTGGTCGGCGTACTCAGCGGTTCCGGAGCGGTGCTCACCATCACCGACCTGCGGTGGCACCTGCTCCCGGACCGGGTGACCGGGCCGTGCGCGGCGGCGGTCCTGCTCCTAGCCGCCGTACACGCCGCGGCCACCGGCTCAGCCCGGCCGCTGGCTGCTGCCGCTGTGCAGGGCGGCACCGCGGCAGGTGTGCTGCTCGCGGTCTTCGTCGCTGTCGACATCGTGCTTGCCCGTTCCGGCGGTCCGGGGTTGGGAGACGTGAAGCTCGCCGGGCTGCTCGGTGGCGCCCTCGGCGCGTTCACCGGCGGACCTGGGCAGCCGGTGGGCCTACCCGTTCAGGGGTTGCAGCTCCTGCTGCTCGGGGAGGTCTTCACCGTCCTGGTTGGGCTCGTCCAGCGGGCTCGTCTCCGCGTCTGGGGCTCAGTGGCTGCCGGCCCGGGTTTCCTGCTCGCGGCCGTTGTCATCGGCACCGCGACCCGATAGGAACGCCCGGCTCCTGTTCACGCCGATCCGGGCTCAACCCCCACTCGGCAGGGCGGGCATCGTCCCCGCTCGTCGAAACCTGCTCCGGGAACCCGGGCTGCGCGGAGCGTCAGCCCTGGCCGTCAGAGTTGCCGGTGTCCTCACGGTGGGCGGCTGTGGTACCCGGGGGCGACCCGGTACCCGGGGGCGACCCGGTACCCGGGGGCGACCCGGTACCCGGGGGCGACCCGGTACCCGGGGGCGTGCCCGTGCCGTCATCGGGGCGGGTGTGGGGGCGCGGTCCCGGTCGGCGGCGGTGCTCGAGCGCGGCTTCGACGGTTTCCTGCCGCCACAGCGGGGTCCGGCCGGCGTAGGCGTCTGGGGCTGGCAGCCGCCCGGTGCGGAATGCGTCGGTGACGTAGTGGGCCGAGACCCCCCAGATTCGTGCCACTCCGGCACGGTCCAACCACCCGGCTGGGAGGTCGCGGGCCGGCTCGGACACGGCACGGACGCTACGACGCAGCACCCACCGGCCCAGTGCGAGCATCGCTGCGGCCGTCGGCTGTCCGCATCCGCCGGAGCCGCCGGGGGCGCGGATCGACGCAGGGCCGCGGTAGTCGGCGGTCACGTCGCGGCCGTGGTCACGCGGCGGCGCGCCGCACCCGCCGGGTCACGGTGTGGACCTGCAGGCGCAGTCGTGCGCTGATCTCCAGATCAGACAGGCCGAGCGCCCTCAACTCCAGGACCTCAGTGGCAGCGAGTCCCCGCCGCGGCGGTCGCGGCGGGGGGATGGTTGCGGCCGGGTCGTCCAGGTCCTCGTCGTCCCACGCCAGCGGCGGCGCCCACCGGTGGCGCGCGGCCGATGCCGCGACCCGGGCAGTCCCGGGACCGGCCGGTGCCGGGGTCATCGACAACCGGTCGTACGCACGGGCCACCAACAGCGCGGACCCCGCGGCCACCACCGGTGCACGCCGCACCGATGCCCAGTCCAACCCTGCGCGGGCGGCCAACAGGGCCGGGTCCCAGCCGAGCGCGGCCAGCGCCTGCAGCCGGCGAACCGTTCCGGTGGCCGGGACCTCCCAGGCGTCCGTCGCTTTCCGCCCGACCGCGGCGACAGCGACCGCGAGTCGCACCCGGACCCGCGCATCGACCGCCACTGGCCCGGTGAGGACCCGGAGCATGGCGGTGTCGACGCCGCTGTGGTCCGCGACGTCGTCGAGTGACCACCCGGACCGCAGGAGGGCATCGAGCCGGGCACGGACCGGGCCCGCCGGGACGTAGCCGGTCGGCCGGGGGCCCGGGGTCCCGGACGTGGAACTGGCGCAGCCCCTGGTGTCGGTGCGCGGCCGGGATCCCATCAGGGCAGATGTCATTGGAACTCCAGGTCCCTCGATCTATTATCCGTACTGAGTCCTGATAGTTGTCCCTGGTTGTACCGACGTCAACCCGTCGTCACGAACCGGCCTGCCTGGCGCCCGCTCTGTCACCGATCCGGTTGCAGCGCCGGCGCCCCACCCGAAGGGAGAACTCGTGACCGCCGGTCCCACCGACCTGACGCAACCCGCCACCGCGACCGGGGGTCCCCGGTCACCGCTGGTGGCCCCGGCACGCACAGCCGACGCGGCCACACGCTCGCGCGCCGCCGGGCGGGTCGGCTGATGACCGACCTGATCGATGACCTGCTCGAGGAACCAGCTGTGCTCTGGATGATCGGCGTCGGCCTCGCCGTGTGGGCGTTCCTGCATCCGGCTTTGGTCGAACGGTGGGCCCGCGCCCACCTGCTCCCCCCGGTCCGCGGCCCGCTCCTCCACGCCCGCGCCCTCGTCCAGGTCGGGGACGTGGCACCGACCACCGCGGGCCTGGCGCTCTGCGCGGCCGGCGCGCTCATGGTCGGGCTCGGCCTGCTGCTGGTTGCTCTGCTGCAGCGCCGACTGCGCGACCAGTTCCCCATCGGGTGACGGGCCGCTCACCAGTCCGGGGCGGACCGCGGCCGCGAACCGCAGCGGCGCGTCACAGCGGATCGCGATCCGCCGCGGTGCGACTGGAGGATGCGGGTCAACGACAGGAGGTGACGGGTGCGCACGCTTCCCGTTCAGCACCACGGCGGAGCTCCCGTCGGTCAGTAGGCTCGGCTCCCGCTCAACGGGGTGGCCGTGCTGCGGGTCGCCGCACTCCTTGCGGCCGGCTCGCTGGCCGCCGGGTGCGGATCCGCGCACAACCCGTTCACCGCTCAACCAACCGCGACCGCGACCGTCACTGTCACCCCCACGCCGACCGCGGACCCGGTCGTCACGCTGTCCCCCATCCGACCGACCGTTCCCAGCAGCTCCCAGCAGATCGACGCCAGCGACCTGGCCAGGCAGATCCTCGACATCAGTCCACCGCGCGGGTACCAGTGGAACGCCGAAAACACCCAGGACCTACGCGCCGACATCGACCAGCTGGTCACCCTGTTCGACGGCACCACCAGGGCTGACGAGGTCGGCCAGCTGTACGCGTTCTTCGGCGCCGCCCTCGATGAACGCACTGCCGGAACCGACAGCCGCCGCTGGTGGGTCACCGTGGCCAGCCTCATCACCAACGGCGACCAGGCCAGGTCCTTCGAGGACCCCCTCCCCGGCTACCTCGACCCCAACGACCACGGAGCCGGAGCCCCCGAGACACCCGAACCGACCGCTGCGGAGACCACCACCCGCACCGTGGCCACCGCCACCGCCGATCCGGACGCCTCCGTCCCGCCCTCGGTGCCCCCGACCGCCGCACCGGTCGGCACCGACAACCCCGACGACTTCGAGGAGGACTTCTTCGACGGCGCCTACCAGGTCCCAGTCGAACTGGCGCCGGGACTGTTCGAGGTCACCACCGCAGACGACGGCATCCCCTGCCGTCTCTACGTGTACAACTCCCACCACACCGGGCGGGCCTACACCGCCACCTCCACACAACGCGTGCGCGTCAAGACGACCGACACCGAGGTGATCGCGGCCGGCTGCATCTTCAGCCGCGTCGCCCGCTGACCAGCCGCGTCTCCAGCCCAGAGATGTCACCAGGCTCGGGAAGTGGATCGCCCCCTTCTCGGCCTGCGCGCTCCGCGCGGTCGACACCCGGTTGTGCGCCCAGGGCACACGAAAGGACCAGGTGACACGTGTGGGTACGGCTCTGATCCTGATCGGCTTCCTCGCGCTGCTCTCGACGCTTGTCGTCGCGGTGACAGCAGTGATCCGAAAGGTCCGGCGGCGACCACGACGGCACCGAATGCGAACACCGCTGACAGCAGGGGTCAGCGCCGGTCCCGGGCTGCGGCAGGTCCCCGTGTGAGGCGTGCGGATGGGGCGGTGCGCGCCGGTCCCACGGACCGCTCGGTCAGCTCGCGGCTGCTCGGCGGTCCAGGTCGGTGACCTCGTTGATCAGCGCGACGGTGTCCGGGGACAGGTCCTGGTGCAGCACGAGTTGGGCGCGGTCGATGGCGCGGCGTAGACCGGCGGGGTCGCGGGCGACGGCGCGAGCGCGGATGAGGTCCTGCCAGAGGATCTCGGCGGTGGGGTCTGCGGCCATGCCCTGTTCCACGGCGTGGAGGGCGACGCCAGGGTTGCCCGCGACGAGGCTGCGTTCTGCCAGCGTGTGGGCGGTGTCGACGACCGCGGCGGTGACCTCCAGCTGGAGGTCGTCGACCCACAGGTGGTTGGTGTGGCTGATGTTGCCCAGCGGGCGGCCCCGGACCAGGGACAGGGCGCGGATGAACGCGTCGTCGTCGTGGCCGCTGGTGCCGCGAGCGCTGAGCGCCTGGAACTGGGCCCAGTCGGTGGTGACGCCGTCGGTGAACCGGTAGCCGGCGGTGGCGGTGACCCGGGGCAGCCAGGGCTGGCCGTCAGGGGTGGTACCGAACCAGCGGCGCAGTTTGGAGGTGGCGGTGTTGCGGGCGACGGTCTTGTCCACGGCGACCCGGGGCCAGAGCGCGTCGGTGACCTGGGTGGAACTGGTTCCGGGGTGCAACGCGATCCAGGTGGCCAGGAGCAACAGGAAGGTGCCGTCACCCTGCTCGAGGGTGCCGGTGGCGCCGACGACGTCGAGGTCGCCGAGCAGGGTGACGTGAGGTGCGTCAGCGAGCGCGTCGAGGGTCGCGTCCAGAGAACGCCGGCGCGGCTGGCGGCGGACTGTACCGGTGGGAGCCGCTGCGGCCGGGATCGGCGCCGCAGACGCGACCGTAGACGGGGAGGGATCGCGGGCCGGCGCAGCGGGGCCGGGGTCGCGGGCCGGGCGGGTCAGGCTGTCGGCCGCTGGGCGGGTGCGATGCGCGCCGGGTGCGGCAGCGGTCGGTGTCCCCGGTCCGCTGGGCTCTTCCTGGATGACGGAACTGTCGACGGCGACGGGACTTGGGTCGCAGTCGGAGTCGCTGGCGGCTGGGGTGTTGGCCAGCGCGGCCCGGTCGGCGGCGAAGTCGACGTCCGCCTCCTCGAGCGGCCCGGCCGGGGTCCTGTCCGGGGTGCTGGTGACGTCGACGGTGTGGGCGGTGGCGGCGGCGACGTCGTCCGGGGCGTCGGCACTGCCGGGGTGCAGGGCGAGCTCGGCGATCTGCACCAGCTGGGTGCGTTCGTGGGTTGAGAGGTGCTGCAGGCGAAGGTCGCAGCCCATGGCGGTGAGCCGGGTGACCCGGTTCGGGGTGACCGCGAGGGCCCAGTCGGGGTCGGTCCAGTCATCGTCGGGTCCGGTGGTGGTGACAGCTGCAACGGCCACGCTGGGACGGCGGTTGAGCAGGTCGGCGAGCCGGTCCAGTTCTTCGGGGCTCGGCGGGGTCACGCAAAGGACGATCTGCGGGGCGAGCAGGTCGGTGGCACCGTCTCGGGTCCGGGCGGCGGGCAGGCCGTCGGTGTTGGCGTCGGCCAGGGCGGCGGTGTCCCCGTCGGCGGATGCCTCGAGCAGCGGAAGCGCGTCCGCGAGTGAAGCGTGGTGGTGGAACCGGTCCTGCAGGGTCAGGGGGGCAAGGTCCGCGCCCCAGCCGATGGCGTGGACTACGAGGTGGTCGGCGAGCCGGCTGGTGCCGAGCTCGACGGCCATCGCGGCGAGGACCCCTTCGGCGGTGGCGGCGGCCCGGTCATCGGCCGGGTCCACGGTCAGGGTGAGCGCACGGGCGGCTTCCAGGTTGAGCAGCAGCAGTGATGCGCCGTCAACGGTCGGCCCCAGGGTCAGCAGTGCGGGGTAAGGAGCAGCTCGGACCGGTTCGTCCGGACCGGACGGAGCACCGGGATCCGCCGGACCGGACGGGCCGACAGGGTCCGCGCCGCCGGGGCTGGCCGCCTCGGAGACCGCGGCGTCAGAGCCGGGGTCCGGTGGAGTCGCGACGCGGTCCACGCGCCAGTTACCAAGTGCGTCCACGGTGACCCAGTCGGGGCGGAAGGTCTGCGGCTCGGAGAGCACCAAGGTCGCGCCCGCGGTGTCCAGACGGACCCCCAGCAGCGCGGGGATCGGGCGGCGGCGGGCGGCGGCGTGCGCGGCGATGCACCGTAGGACGGTGTCGAGGAACGCGACCGTCGACGGCTGCTCCACGGCGAGCGCCTCGAGCTCGGCGTCCCGGTCCTCCGGGTTGGGCAAGGGGATGCGCTGGCCGGGGCGGCGACGGCGCATCTGGCGTCGGCGGCGGACACCGAGCAACGCAAGGACCCCAGCCGCGGCGAAGCACCCCAGCCCACCGAGGGTCAGCGCGCCGAGCCCCCGCGGATCCGATCCGTCGACAGCCGCCATGGCGTCGGCTGCTGGGGTCGGCGCCGGCTGGGACGCCTGCGCCGTGGCGGTGGAACCGGGAACGACCGGCGCGGACGCGGTCGCAGCGGTGTCGGGCACCTGAGCAGTCGGCGCGGTCGGGGAGACGGGAACGACGGCCGGCTGTGTGGGGGCAGCGCTCGGGGGCCGGGTCGCCAGTGGCCTGCCGGGCTGCTCGGCTGGCGGGGGCGGCGGCGGCGCTACCGGCGGGGCTGCCGGCGAAGCGGCGGCGTGCGGAAGCCGGAGCTGCCAGCCGGGTCGGAGCAGATCGGGGTCCGCGATTCGGTGGCTGTTCAGGTGGTAGATCTCCGGCCATCGGCTCTCGTCGCCGAGCTCGCGGTGCGCAATCTCGCGGAGCGTCTCGCCGGACTGGACGGTCGCCCACCCCGCTGGGGCCGGGGGTGTGGTGCGGACGGGCGGGATGGTTAGGGTCGCGCCGACCGGGATCGTGGACGGGTCGGTGAGGGTGTCGCGGTTGGCCTGCCAGATCCGCGTCCAGTCCTGCCCCTGACCGAGGTGGTCCTCGGCCAGGGACCACAGGCTGTCCCCAGCCTGAACGTGGACCCGGGTCTCGGTCGCCGCGTCCGGAAGACCGGCGGTTGTGGGGACGGCAGCGGTTGCCCGGACCGCGGTGAAGGCGACGACCGTCCGGGACTGGGAGGCGACGGGGCCGGGGAACGTGGGGACGGAGAGGCTGGGGCCGCTACTGCCGGCCGCGATGGCTGGGCCTGCAGCTGCGGCGATCATCACGGCAGCGAGGACGGCAGCGACCAGGCCGTGGACGAGGCTCTGCGACACCCGCAGCGACGGCAGCGTGAGCTCGGGTGGCTGCACACGTCGGACTTGGTAGGCGAACTCGACGAGCGTTGCGTAGGCCAGGTGCAGCCATGCGATGGCGCCGATCAGCAGCAGAACCGGGCCGAGCAGCGGATTGTCCGTAGACGCTGTGAACAGCTCCTGGTGCAGCTGTGCCCAGGACTGCGGCCACCCGGTGCCCGCCGCGATGAGCGCGATGACCGCTGGCAACCCGGCGAGCAGCGCTGCCAGCGCGACAGCGGACGCCGCGGCACGCAGCAGGCGCCGGAGCCCGGTCACCGGCTCACCCCGGCCGAGTGGGTGGCGCTGCCGGCCGGGCGGGTGCCTGGAGACGCGCCGGTGGCGGTCACGGGCGGACCTGGCGGAGGTCGACGGTCTGGCTCGCGCGGACAGGGAGGGAGCCCACGCCGACCGCGGACAGCAGCACCGTCCTCGACGTCGTGGTGATCGTGACGGTCAGCTTCGTGCCGGAGACGTCCACCGTGTACGGGGTGCCGGGGGGCATGAACGCGCGAACGGCGGCCCGGGCGCGCGCCGGGTCCACCGATCCAGCCGACCCGGTCACGGAGCTGTCGCTGACGGCCTGGGCGCCGGCACGGGCCGCTTCCCGGGCCAGCCCATCAGTAGCGGTGGTCGCGCGGACCTTCTCCCCGCCGTCGACCATGACCGCGATCGCGAGCAGCAGGGTTGGCGCCAGGATCGCCACCATGACCGAGCTGGAGCCCCGCTCACGGTCACCGCGCAGGCGGCGGGTCAGCGCGTTCACCCGGACACCCCCACCGCCTGGAGCTCCCCGACCCGGACGTGCCGGACCGGACTGGTCAGGTCCAGCGGGATCTGACCGGTCGCTCCCCCGCCGGTCCAGGTGACGACCCAGTGCACGGTCACGGTCACCGGGTACCCGGCGTGGGAGCTGACCCTGAGGTACCGGACACCGCAGTCCGGACTCATCACTACCCCGTCACCGACGTGGAACACCGTGCCCGCGGTCGCGCAGCGATGGGTCACTCCCCCACCCAGGTGCCAGTCGTAGGAGGTCGGGGCGGCGGTCGCGGTGACCGTCGTCCCACCCAGGCTCGCGGTCACCGTCAGCGGACCCGTGGTTCGGGGGGACCGGGCGACCGCCATCCACACCGGCAAGCCCACCGCGCCCATCGACGCCGGGTTCGCCTCGACCGGGCGCGGCGCGAACGTGTCCGTGAACTCGGGGGGCGCGAGCTGCATGCTTTTGACGATCATCTGCGCGACCACGGCCGGGTCCGGTCGCGGCGGAGCCACCGGCGGCGCCCCGTTCCGGACCCACACCGTCCTGGCGGCTCCACCGCCGGGCGGGGTACACAGATACGCCGTCGAGTCCGGCGGCGCATTCAGGTACGTCGGCGGCGGGTCCTCGACGTGCATGTAGCACTGGTTGGTATTCGACCAGCTTCCGCTTGCTCCCGAGCAGGGCACCTCCTGCTTCGCGAACGCACACCGTGGGGGCTTCGCCGGCTTGCCCGGCTTCCCAGGCGGTGGGCTCGGGGTCGTCCCGGGGCCGCCCGGCTTACTGATGACCGTCTGGCACCTCTTCGTTTGCGTGTCGCAGCACACCTTCACTGGGCCACGCACCGTGCAGACCACGTCCGCGTGCGCGGTCGGCACGCTCACGGCAAGGCCGGCGACCACGAGGGCCAGCAGAACCCCGAGCCGTGCAATCAGGCGCACGTCGGCTCGTTCTTCTTCGGCTGCTCGGAGTCCAGCAGTAGCCAGTTCCCCTTGTACAGCTGCGAGGAAATGACGAAGCCCTTTTCCAGCCCGGGGAACGGGTAAGAGACAACCTTGCCGGCCTTGTCGACGGTGTCAGGCTCAGCTGTCGCGCAGACGAGCATCCGTACGGTCGAGGCCGTTGCTGTGATCGGAAGAAACCGGTAGACGGCGCTGTGGCCCGGCTTCAGCCGCCGGCCCGCGTTGAACTCCGCCTCGATTGAGCCCAACACGGGCGCGGCGACCACGGTGGCGGCGTGCTCGTAGACCTCGTTGGACACCGAAGGGGTGGGTCCAACTCGACTGGCCTTCTCGATAGCGGAGAAGTACGCGTCGTAGCTGATGAGGGCTCCACGGAGAGCGGTCTGCTGGCCGGCCGGGAGCTTGAGGTAGGCGGGGGGCGCCGGTGGGAGCCCGGGCGCGAGAGGTGCACCGGTGCCGGGTGGGGCGTTCCCTGTTGGGCTGGCCTTCCCGGTCGGGGTGGCCTTCGCAGTCGGCGCGCGCGTGGGGGTCCCGGTCAGTACGGGCAGCGGTGTCTGGGTGGCGGTCGCGGAGCTCGTTGCGAGGGTCCCGGGCGCGGCCGCGCTGTTGCCGACGCACCCCGCCGCGGCCAGCCCGACCAGGGCGAGGGCGGACGCGGCGGCGGCGGGCCGGGTGTGGGTGCGGCGGGCGGTCATCGTCATCGCTCCCGGTGGGTGTCGAGGGGGCTGCGCGCGGTCGCGGAGAAGGTCTTGGTGCCGTGTATGCCGGGGACGAGACCCGATGTGCTGATCGTGCAGGTGACGGTGGCGGGGACCTTCGCGTCGATGCCGGGTTGGGTGGCGTAGCCACTGGTGTCCAGGGTGACGGTGGTGGTCAAGCAGTTCGTGCGGGACCCGGCGAGCGCCTGCTGGGCGGCGGTGCGCGCGCTGGAGCGGGCGGTGGCGGGGCTGCGTTCGATGGAGGCAGTTCGGGCGGCGGCCTGGGCGGCGTCCTCGAGGTTGATCCGGACGCTGGTGTACCGGCCGCCGAGGAGCACAGCGCCGAGGACACCGGCGATCAGCCCGGCCGAGACGATCGCCACGGTGAGGCTCTCCGATCCCGCCTCGGCCGACTGTGGGGGGCACACCCGGCCGGCCACGAGCCGCGGGCGGAAGCCCCGTCGGTTCGGCGTATGGATGTGGGCGGTCATGGCCGTGTCGTCCGTTCGACCGCAGCGATCCCGACCTTGCGGACCCCGAGGTGGAGTCCGGGCACGAGGCTCAGCGTCGACCCGGTGACGGTGACGGTCGCAGTGGTCCCGGATCGGGAGGAGTTCACCGTCGAGCTGGTGAGGAAACCGAGGTCAGCCAGGACCGCGGCGGCCTTGCTGCGCCCCGCGGAGCTGCTCTGTTCGGCGGCGGCGAATGCGCCGGCGTCGGCAGCCGCGGCGGCGCTGTGCTGGGCCATGAACCACAGCACCACCTCAAGGATCAGCAGGACGACGATCAGCAGTGACGAGATCACGATCGCGGTCTCCACAGCACTGGATCCGCGTTCGCCATTCATCGACCGGGGAACTGGGTGCGGAGGGCGCGCCGCGGATCGCTGGGACCGAGAGATCCCAGCGTGGGGCGCGCGCACCGCCACCACGTCAGGGCGCCAGGCCCTTGATCCGGGTGATCCACTTGTTGGCGGTGCCGGTGAGCACGGTCGCGACGGCGATCGCGAGAAGAGCCATCGCCAGGACGGTGATCACGACCTGGATGGTGTGGTCACCGGCCTCGGCGCGGACAGCGACGCGCTGGCGGAACCGGTCCCGCAGTGCGTACAGCGCGACGACGACCGCGGCCTGCAGGGCCTGTGCGCGGTGCTGGACGCGCACCCGGAGTGCGGCAGGGTCCGTCCGCGCCAGCGCGGGGACCGGCGGGGCCGCGATCGGGCCTGAGGTGTCGGGCATGGCTGCTCCTCGGGAGGTAGACGGAAAGCGACGATGGTGGGACATACGGTGACTGGTTGCCCGGCGTGGGCGGTGTTCGAGCGTGTGCGGTGTTCCGGCGGTCTTTCGATACCACGTTCCGTGAACGGGGGGCAACCGTGATGAAATCGGTCCTTGAGGGCTCCTCTTTTGTCCAACACCCGCCGTGACCAGATAGCTGGTTGGACAGCTGTTTCGCTAACTCCCCGTAAGCACGTGACCGGGGCGCTATTGATCATGGTCAACGTCGTGGACCGATCCCCCTGGCTCCGCAACGCACCGACCACCGACGGGTATCGGGTCCCCCACCTGGCGGCTGTGCGGGTGGACCCAACGAGCTCACGTCGCGTTGCACGTCCCAGCCAGCCTGGCCGACGGGTCGCTGGTGCCGCGGTCCTCGCCGAGCAGCTCCGGCAGGACCGGGCCGCCTCATCTGACGCCCGCTGACCCGTCCGCGAGTCGACGTCGCAGCGCCGAATCTTCACGGTGGTCCGCGTTGCCGCTGAGCTCATGTGGGTGCTTAGAGGCTGGTGAGCTGGTGGAGAGCGGGGTATCCGAACAGCACCACGAAGATCATCCCGAGGAGGCTGTAGGGGATGGCCATGCGGCTGGTGGCTTTGCTGGCTTCGATCTGCAGCCGGGCGAGTCCCGTTTCGCGGGCGGCCTCGACGCGGACCCGCAGGGCGGTGAGGATCGCGGTGCCGCGCAGTTCGCTGTTGCGCAGGATGTTCGCGAGCTCGAGCAGGGGTTCGCTGTCGACCTGGCGGGCGAGGGCGCGCAGCGCGTCGTGGGGCTGCCGGGTGGCGAGCCTGGCCTTCTCCAGGGCGTCGCGGATCCGGAGGAAGGTCCAGGTGTTCCCGGCGTAGGCGCCCTGTTCGATGGCTTCGTTGATCCCGGCGGTGGACGCGCGCTGGATGAGGAGAAGCTCGTTGTAGACGATGATGTCGTCGTTGAATTCCCGCCGCATGGCGCCAGCGACCGCGCGGACCTGTAGGGCGGGGACGAACCAGAGGACCGCCGCGGCGGCGATCCCACCGATGAGTGGGATCCCGATCGGTGGGTTGATCCCGGCGGTGATCACGGCCGCGGTCAGCACAGGTGGGTAGACGAGGCCGACGAGGACCGCGAACAGCCGCCGCACCATGATCTGGCCGGCGGTCATGTCCAGCAGTGCCAGGTCGGCGTGGTTGAGCACTGCAGCCCGGGTGTGCCCGACCCGCTGCTGAAGCCAGTCCCCGAGGCGGACCGCGCGCAGCTGCCGCTGGTCGTCGGTGAGCGCGTACAGGTCGATGCCGCTGCGCACACGGTTCCCGGCCAGGGCCTCGGCGAGCCGGGGCGCGGACGGGGACAGCGCCCGCAGCGCCACTGCCACACCAGTGCCGAGCAGGGCGGCCATGACTACGGTGAAGATCACCTTGCGCTTCCCGGGGCTCGGGTGGGGCGGGGTGTGGTGACCGGTCGGAGAGCGGCCATCCCGCTCATCAGCCCGGGCCGGGTCTGGCGGAACACCGGTCGCACCAGCAGCCGCGGCGGGACCGGGGTGGCGGTGAGGGCGCGCATCAGCAGCAGGCACCCGAAGAACCCGGTCAGGATCACGGCGAGCATTGCCTGCCCGGCCGGGGTGCGGTAGGGGGCGGTGTAGTCCCCGGCCAGGGATCCGGCCAGGATCACGGCGCCGTAGATGCCGGCGATCAGCCGGGCACTCTGGCGGGGTTTGGCGCGGTCGGTCTCGATGTCGCGGCGGCGGCGGACCGTGCTCTCCACGGTCGCGGCGAGGCTGTTGAGGGTCGGGACGAATCCGGCGCCGCGGTGGGCGTTGGTGATCAGGGTGGTCGCCACGAGGTCCGCGTCGCGGTCGGCGAGCTCATCGGCCCAGAGCCGCAGCGCGAGTTCCAGCGGCATCCGGCCGTGGATCCGTTCGGCGAGGTGCTCCACCGAGGGCCGCAGGGGCCGCGGGCAGGTGCGGACGGACTCGGGGATCACGGTCTGCAGGACCCCGGCGCTGGACAGCATCTCGGCCAGGCGGCGGGTCCACTCCCCCAGCGCCTCGAGGCGCTCGATCGAGGCGTTCGTCGCCGACGGCTTGGGCAGGATGCCTGGGCCGAACGCGACCGCGAGCCCGGCGCCGACGGCCAGGACCGGCAGTCCGCTGACGGTGAGCACCGCGACGAGGGCGAGCAGGGCGAGCAGCCAGCGGCGGGTCCGGCGCGCCGACTCATCCGACCCGGGGCTGGCGAGCTGGCGCAGCCGGCGGCGCAGTGGCTGCGGCCGCCGGTCGCGGGCCGGGGCGGTGCCGCGCCACCCGGCGACGGCCGCGGCCAGTCCTCCGGTCAGCGCGGCCCCGAACAGGGCGGCGGCGAGCCCGGTCACGCCGCTCCCCACCAGTTGGTGGGGCTGTCGTAGCCGACGGCGACCAGCTCCTCCAGGCACGCGGGCGTGGCCTTGGGGGTCGCGCGCCCGTCCGGGCCGGGCGCGAAGACCTCGTTGTAGTGGGGGGCGAATCCGTCGCCGACGGTGACCTCGAGGACGTGGCTGACGAACCGCTCGATCCGCCCGCCGCCGAGCCGGTTGTCCACGGCCTGGGAGTAGACGAGCAGGTCCACGTTGCGCCGGACCATGTCCTGGGCGCGGTCCTCGGTGAGCCCGGCCCGGGCGACCAGTCCGATGAACCGGGCCATCGCGTCCTGTGGGCTGCGGCCGTGGACGGTGCCCATCGTGCCGGCGTTGCTCTGGGCGGCGTCGAGCATGGCCAGCGCCTCGTTGCCGCGGACCTCCCCGACGATCAGCCGGTTCAGCGACTTGCGGAGCATGTGGGGCGTCAGGTCGTCCAGGCTGATCTGCCCGGATCCGTCGCTGTTCGCTTCCCGGGCGGTGAACGTCTTCACGGTGTGGACGAACCCGTGCTGGGGCATCAGCCGCTCGAGGTAGAGCTCCTTGTCCGACTCCAGGGTGCCGATGACCTCGGTCAGACCGCACTCAAGGCTCGCCGCGCGCATCGTCGTGGTCTTCCCGGTGTTCTGGACACCGCCGAACAGGATGTTCCGCTTCGCGCGGACCGCTGCACGGAGGAAGTCCGCGACCGGCTGGTCGAAGGTCCCCAGCTCGACGAGGTCCTCCAGGGTGGATGCCCGCATCGCGGCCGGGTGGCGGCGGATGACCACGTACGGACGCAGGCTCACATCCATTGACGCGGTCACCCGGGCTGAGAGCTCCGGGACACTGAACGTCGGGGTCGGGTGGGCGGTGCTGAACTGCCTGCCGTAGCGGGACGCGAGGGCGTTGACCGCGTCGACCAGCTCCTGGTCGCTGCCCACCACGGGCGGGACCCGGGCGGGCATCCCGCTGTTGCGGGACACCACGATGTCATCCCACCCGCAGATGTGGATGTCCTCGACGTCCTCGCCGAGGTCGAACAGCTCCTGCAGCGGGCCGACCCCGTACACGAGGTCCAGCACGGCGTCGATGATCTGCTGCTCGGTGTCGGCGTCGAGTGGTGTCTGGCCCGCGTCGACCTGGGTCCGGCGGTACCCGGTGACTGCGCGGGCGAGGACCGCGGTCGCCTCGCCGCGGACCTGCTCCGCGCCTGCGCGGCTCTCGGTCTGGGGTAGGTAGGGAAGTGCGTCGGCGTGGATCCGGTCCCGCAGTTCCCGGTCGACGGTGACCTGCAGCGTCTCCAGCTGCGCGGGCCGGTCCGCTGTCCATCGGCTGTTGATCCCGACACCGCCGGGTGGGCGCTCGCCCGCGGGTCGAACGGGGGTCATCGGGCGCGGGTGGCGCGGCAGTGCCTGCCCGGACCCGGACGAGCCGGTCGTGGGGCGGTCGAACACCGGGTAGCGGGCGGCGGTGCCCGGCCCCACCCGGCCCTGCACCGCCGACTGGATCCGCAGTGCCGGGGCAACGGTCGGCGCCCGCTCCGGACGGGGCCCGGCGGGTTCCCGGTTCACCGGGTCGCCGGCGCCCGGAGTCGGTTCGACGGTCGGGTCGGCCGGGATTGGCGCCGCACGCGTGACCCGGTCACCCTCGACCGGGGTAAAGCCGGTCGGGCTGGCGGGCGGGTCGGGCCGGTACCCGAGCGGCCGGGGCCGTTCGATGCGCAGCCGACGCGGCGCGACCGCAGGCGCGGACCCCGGCAGCTCGGTCTCCGGGCCGACGGCGGGCGCGGACCCACCGGCAGGTGCGACGACCGCTGCCGGGACGTCGCCAGCTTCCGGGGTACCGGCTGCTTCCGGGGTGCCCGGTGCGGCGGTGGGTTCCCACTCGCGCCGCGCGGGTTCAGCGGTCCACGGCATGGGCGTTCACCACCTCTTCCAGTTCGACGGATTCGACCCGGACGTCCTGCTTCCACTCCTCGGTCAACGCGACGAGCAGCTGGCGGGTGGCGCGCAGGAGCTTCCCGCCGGCGCGTGCGTCGACCAGCCCGGCGCGGAGTCGCTCAGCGGTCCGGTCGTCCAGCGGGACGCCGGGGAGCACGGCCGCGTCGACCCCGCCGGCCGCGGCCAGCTCCCCCGGCGCGTAAGCGGTGGGGCCGATCACGACCAGGCGGACCGCCCGGCGGGTGACCCCGCCATCGTGCAGGGTCCGGATCAGCGCGGCCGCGGCATCGAGGGACCACAGCTGCCCGCGGGTGCAGACCAGGACCCGGTCGGCGTTCTTCAACAGCCCCGTCGGGGAGTGGGCGACCGCGTACCGGCCGGTGTCGGCGATCACGTCCAGGCCGTCGGCGGACATCGCCCGCAGCTGCCGCCCCAACGGTTCCCACACGTTGACCAGGGACCGGGCCTGGGCCGGGGATCGGATCCCGAACAAGGCGAGCCGCTGTTGGGTGCCCGGGTCCAGCGCGAGGGCCTCCTCCCAGACGGCGGTGGCCACGGGGACCCGGTCCGCGGCGAGGCGCAGCAGTCCGTCGCCGTGGTCCAGGCCGGTGAGCATCTGGCGGAGGTCGTCCCCGGCCGGGTCCGCGCCCACAAGCAGCGCCCGACCGGGCCAGGCGTTGAACATCGCCAACGCGAGGGTGGTGACCCCCGGGGATCCCTTCGCGGAGACCAGGGCGGTCAGCACCGGTGCCCGCTCACTGCACCGGGAGCGCGACGACGACGACCCGCTGTGCGGCAGCAGCCGCGGCGAGGTCCGGGCTGTCGGTGGAAGACACCAGCACGTCGACCGGGATCCGCCCGTCCTGATCGGTCTCGCCGAGCGCTTCGAGGGTGCCGGTGATGACCTTCTGCACCTGGCCCGTGGTCCCGGTGCCGACCGCTCCCCCACTGGCGGCCGTACCGGACCCGTCCGAGGCGGGGCTGCTGGCGGCAGGACTGTCCGCGCCGGCTGCGACGGTCGATGAGTCCGGGACGATCACCAAGCTCAGAGGGGCACCGGAGGCGAGATCCTGTCGCGGGATCTGTCCGCTGCCCAGGGACAGTCCCACCAGGGCCTTCCCAGCCGGAACCTGGACGCCTACCGAGATGTCCTCCTCGGTCAGCAGGCTCCCGCCGTGCAGCGCCCCGGTGCTCCGCTGCCCCATCGCAGCGGACAGCTCCGCAGCGGGCATCGAATGCACCGCGGGGTCCAGGGCAACCTTGGTGACCGCAAGGTCCGAGCCGGCGAGCCGGGTCCCGAACGGGACGTCATGGGTCAGCACCACAACGCTGGTCTTGTCACCGGCCCCGGACACGACAAGCAGGCAGCCCGCGGCCCCGACCGCGGCCACCGCGATCCCGACGGCCAGCCCCCGGGTGTTACGGCGGCGCGGAAGGGCCTGCTCCCGGACGCGCCGCGGCGTGCCCGGGACGGTCGGGGAGGACCCGGCCGGGCTTGCCGCGGCCGCGGCCGGGCCGGTCGATGCAGGGGCGTCGGTGGGTGCGGCCATGGCTGGCTCCCTACTTCGGGGCATCGGGCAACCCTAGGAACGCCCGCAGACACTTCCCCACCAGCTGTGAGCGGGAGGGCGCGCGGTACTGCTCGGCGAGCCCGTCGAGCACCGCCAGCTCTGATGGGATCAGCTGCACCTGCATCTGCGCCAGCGGCTCACCGACCCGCCGAACCCGGCGGACCTGACGGGGCTCGAACAGTGACGGCCCGTCACCGGTGGGGAGGCCCGCTGGGAACATCCCGTCGAACAGGTCCCTGCTGGCCTCGACCGCGTGGAGGACGACCTCGGCCTTGGTGACGTTGTGGGCGCGGGCGAAGTCGTTGGTCGCGTCAACCACCGGCACCGGCATCTGCAAGACCACCGGCCGGGTCGACCGGGACCGGCCACTGCGGGCCGGGCGGGTCCCCGGGTCCAGGGCGCCGGCCCGGCCGGGGGCAACCGGGTCCCGGGTGTCGACCTCGCGGCTGGGCCGGTCGGGCCCCGGACCGGGCGGCTGCGTGAGGTCCGGGACGGGGGCCGCGGGCGCCTGCCCGGTGGCCTGGTTACGGCCGGGACGCCGGGCCCGGACCGGACGCGGGTGTGCTGGCGTGGTGTCCGTCGGGGCCGGTGAGCCAACCTCGCCGGGGCCGGTGGCGTCGGGATCTGCCCGAGCGGTGTCCTGGCCGGTGCCAGCGGTTCGGGTGGCTGAGCCGGTCAGGTCCGGTCCGCGGTCGGGTTCACCGCCGGGTTGACCGCCGGGGCCGGCGTCGGCGGTGACGGGGTCCGCTCGGCGGCGGCTCGGCGACCGGGCGGGGCGGGTGAACGGGCTGAACGGGTCGTCCAGGTCGCTGTCGGCCCCGTCGTCGAGGATCCCGGCGAACTGCTCGACCCCGTCCGGAACCGCGGTCCCCCACCTCCGGTCGGCGGCCATCACACCGACTCGGCCGTCATGTGTCCCGCGGCCAGCTGCGCGTCGGAGCGGTCCGCGCCGGCCACCGCGCCGGCCACCCGGTCTGGTCCGGCGGCGGTTTCCGGCCGCGCCCCAGCTGTCTCGCGCTGACGGATCCGGGCCAGGACTTCCCGGGTGAGCTGGCGGTAGTCCTGGGCGAGCGCGTCAGCGGTCCCGGACAGCGCGGCGGTCACCGGGCGGGGCGCGTCCGGGTCCTTGGTGCGGGCCTTGAGCCATCGCAGCCGCGCGTTCTTCGCGTCCTTCGCGTCGGCGGCGAGCTCGGCGGGCAGCTGACCGCGGTTGCGTGCCTCGACCGCGGCCGAGGAGTGCCGGATGACCGTGGTGAACAGCGGCGCCCGGTCACCGAGGACCCGGTGCAGTCCCTCCCGCGTGTTCGCGAGCAGGTTCTTCGCGGTCGTGGGGTTCGCGAAGATCACCGTGCCGAGGTACTCGAGGTCAGGGTTGAGCCGCTGTGCCCAGCGGACCCGGCTGCCCATCGCGTCCAACCCGTCCCACGATCCCTGGTCGGTGCGGATCGGGACCAGTAGCCACCGCGCCGCGTACAGGGCCATCGTCTGCAGGACGGCGTCCCCGGGCGGGGTGTCGACCAGCACCACGTCGTACCCGTCGTCGGTGTCGTTAGCGGCCTCCGCGATCCGGGTCCCGCAGGTGAGCAGCCACTCCGGGTTGGTCACGTCGTGCGCGAGGTGCACCAGCTTCTCCAGGTGGCGTCCCCCACAGAGCAGGTCCAGGTTCTCCCGTACCCCGATCGCCGCGTCCAGCAGGTCGCTGTCCTCGTCGGTGAGCTTGCTGACCAGCGCCTCACCACGGTCCGACTCGTTGCGGGCAGACAGACCGAACTCCCGGGCCAACCCGCCGAGCGGGTCCAGGTCGACGGTGAGTACACGGGACCCGTGAGCCGCGAGCTCCCCCGCGAGAGCCCCGGTGATGGCGGTCTTGCCCGTGCCGCCCTTCCCGTTGCTGACCGCGATCACCCGGCGGTCCGGATCCATGTGGTCCTGCACCGGGACTCCCCCTGTCGCGACGGCACGGTCGTCGCGCGAGTCGGCTGGAACGTACCCACAACGTTGGACAAGAACGTGCTGACACGCGGACACGCTTGGCTGTTCTTGACCACGGCCCCGTTTAGCTTGCACCATGCTTGTTGCACGCTTGCCACGTGCTTGGTGCATGGTTGTCGCGCCCGTGGTCAACGTTGGGGCAATTCCTCCACGTCCCGACGGGACAAGTGCGGACGCCGGTCAGACCGGCAGGCGTATGACCCATGTCACATCAACAGACCGAGCCCGTCGCACCCAGACACCGCCCGATCACTGGACAGACAGCGAGCCAGACCCGCTGCGGACCGTCATCCCCACGCCGATCCCGGGGAGGACCTCATGACCACCATGACTCAACGCGTCGCCGGCGCCTGGGCCGCGCAGGCCGCCAGCGCGAACGCCCGTACCGCCTACGCCCGGTGGGCCGACACCGAGCCGCTGTGGGGGACCGTCGACCTCGAGCAGTTGCCCACCGCGATGCTCCGCATGCCCTACGTGCAGGCCTGCGCCCTGTTCCGCTTCCTGCTCATCCAGCACCAGGCCGGGGACCGGTTCGCGACACTCACGGCGGTCCACCTGCTCCGGGCGGGCCTGACGACCCAGCTCAGCGTCTTCGGGCGGGTGATGTACCGGCTCGAGGCCGGCGCCGTCGACAGCGCCGTCTACCTGGCGGCGGTCGAAGCCATCGACTCCGCAGCGACCCGGGACCGCGAGACACTCACGATCTGGGCGCTGCTCAACGACATCCGCCACCGCGTCCGCCGCGAGGTTGCCCGGGAGTTCACCCGCGCCGAACGGGAAGTGGTCTCAGACGCCGAGTGGCTGGACCGGCCAGCTCCCGAACCCCAGCCTGAACAAGCCCTCGAGCAGGTCCTCGCCGCAGCGGTGGCCAGCGCGGTCATCGAAACGGCCGACGCGCAGCTGCTGCTCCAGCGCTGCGACAGCTGGCGGGACCCGCAGGAGTTCAGCGCACGCACCGGCCTGAGCAAGGCCAACTGCCGGCAGCGGCACTCCCGTGCCACCCGGAAGCTGCGGGCTGCCGCGGCGGCCGGACTGCTGGTCGCCGCGTGACATCGGCTCAGATCGCGACGTCAGCGGCCGGTGCAGCGGGGGAGAGGAAGCGGGTGCGAGCGGCGGGGACACGCTGGGCCTGCTCCGCAAGCTACGCAGTCCAGCGTGGCACCCACGGTCAAGCCAAGCGTGCGCCAATCACGTCCCAAGCTTGGACACCGCTCGGCACCGGTATGGGACACGACCAGACCGACCGTGGAACACGACCGGCGCGCGCCGAGGAACCTGCCGGGCCCCGGGACAAGACCTGCGCGCGGGGGGAGCGATGAGCCCGCCGGTGCGCCCCTCACTGACCCGGCCGGGTCAGCCACGGTCCGGCGACCACGCCACTGTCGGGCGTCCCGGCGCGGGCAGTCCGGAGCGGCAAGCGGTGCCCGACGCAGTTCCCAGGACTCGGCGGTTCGGTGCGACGGCGTTCGCGGGGAGCCGTGCGCCCACCACCGGTCGGACCGGAGCCGGCCGGGAAGACCGCCGGCTGAGTCATCGGGTCGGGGAGCGACGGCAGCGGACCCTGCGCCGCCAGGACCGCGCGGGTCTGGGCGCGATGTCCGCCGGCGCCGCCGCCGGCGGGGGCGGTGTTGCTGCCGCCGGCGTCGCCTCGATGGCCGCGGGAACCCCCGGGTGTGCCCCCGCACTACTGGCGGCTGCCGGGATCGCCGCCGCGGGAGGGCTGTTCCGCGTCGGGTACCGGACGGGCCAGCGGACCCGGCTGGCCGCGGCAGCCGGGGTCGCCGCCGCCGGACAGCTCGGCCTCGCAGGCGGTGTCCGCGCGTCGGGGCGGCCTGTCGTCGAGGCCCGGTCATGGCGGGGGATCGGGATGGGTAGTCCCCGGCTGGTGACCGTGCACGTCCCCCGGCATCTGGACCTGGACGACACCGATCACGCCGGGGTCGCGGTCACCGTCGGTGCGGTGTTCGGCGCCGCCTACCGGGTGCAGCGGCGTCGCCGCGGCCGGCTGCTGCTGCGCCGCCACACCCCGACCCCGGTTGTTCCGGTGGACCCGGTGATCGCCCGCGTGCACCGCACGGTCGCCGAGATGCTCGGCACGGCCGCACGAGTCACCCAGCTGCAGCTGGGGGAGTCCGGTCAGCCGGAGCAGTTCGATGTCCACTTCGACTCCGGCAACCGCGTGGTGGCCGAAGCCTGGCGGGCTCGGGCGGAGAGGTCGCTGTCGACGATGCTGCCCGGCCGGTGGCGGGCCCGATGGGACCTCGAACGGGACCGGGTGCACTTCGAGCTGCGTCCCAGCCTTCCCGAGCGGCTGCCCAACCCCGGCATCACCGACGCCGACCGACGGATAGGCAGCCGGCTTCCATTCGGCGTCGACGAGAACGGCTCGACCGTCTACTGGCAGATGGAGACCAGCCCCCACATGGTCGTGACCGGGTCCACCGGTGTCGGGAAAACGGTGGCTGTGAACGGGCTACTGGCGGGGGCGTCGAACCTGGGTTGGCCGATCCGGGTGTGCGACCCCAAACGGATCGAGTTCCTCGGCATGCGGAACTGGCCGAACGTGCAGATCGTGGCCACGACGGTCGAGGAGATGGTCGCCACGGTCCATGACAGCTGGCAGCTGATGGAGAAGCGGTACCGGCTGATCGAGCAGGGCAAGGCCAGCGAGGACGACTTCGAGCCGACGGTGCTGGTGCTGGACGAGTACCGCGACATGGTCGCCCTCGTTGATGACTGGTGGGCCTCGGTGGTCCGGCCCGGGGTCTCGGCCAAGCTCAAGCTGCCGACGAAGTGCCCGGTGTACGGGTGGGTCGGGAGCCTTGCCCGCAAGGGCCGGTCGGCCCGGGTCCACGTGGTCCTGGGTACCCAGCGGCCCGACGCGGAGTTCCTCGGTGGGGAGATGCGCGACAACTTCCGGGCCCGGCTGTCGTTGGGACGGCTGAGCCCGCAGGGCGCGCAGATGATGTGGGAGGCCCCCTTCATCGGGGTCGCCGTTCCCGCGGTCCGGGGACGCGGAACCGCGGCCGCCGGCCCCTCCGGGATACCCACCGAGACCCAGGTCTACTGGACCCCGGACCCCCGACGAGCCACCAGCCCGGATGACCGGGAGCTGCTCGCTCAGCTGCGTCCCGCACAGGTCATCCACGGCCGGCAGGAGGTGGTCTGGGGCGACGATGTCGACTTCGGGAACCCCGTCGAGATCGAGTCGATCGTGTGGCTGCGGGTCCGCAACGCCTACCTGGCCACCATCCCCCCTGGCGTCGACCCTGACGCGGACAACCACGACGCGGATGGCAGGGACGACGACGCGAGCACGGACCCCGCCGTAGCGACGGCCGACACGGATCCGAGCCCGGCCGGCGGGGCACCGAGCACCGCGGGGTCGACTGTCGACGTCCCACGCGATGCCCCCCGTGTCCGGGGGGAGCTGACACCCGAGCAGACGCCAGCTGGCGACGGCTCGGCCGACAGGGGCAAGGCGGGCGACGGCACCCAGATCCCGCCGGGCAGGGCCGCATGGGTGGCCCGGCTCGGACCCGGTCGGCCCAGCCGGGCGGCGGGGAACACCGGCGGGCAGGTCGTCCACCTCGCCGCCCATCGGCATCAGGCACCTCCCACCGCACCGACCGGCGACACAGCCCAGGAGGTACCTCAGTGGGGTGGCTACGACTCATCGGCCGAGGGCGGTTACGAAGCAACCGAGACCGTCGCGCCGAGCTCACTGCAGCCCGGTGACCTCGTGGAGGTCCCCGTGGAGGGAGTCGAGACCTGGGCGGTGATCATCGATGTCACCCCGGACATCGAGGACGAGTTCGCCTACGCGATCGACTACCTCACCGACGACGGTGTCAACGGGACACGGGTTGTCCCCGACGATGACCTGGTGCGACGACGCAGCCCTCCCGAGGGGAGCTGACCCACGACCTCCTCCGAGACCGGGCCGGTGGCCTACCGCCCGGGAGTGGTGGACGGCTCTCCGAACCTCGCCCTGGGGGTTGCCGGCGCGCGTTGTTGACCGCTCGGTCCCTGTGGGCGGGTGCCCTATAGCGGGGGGTTGTGTCGGTGCTGCTGCCTACCGTGAAGCGGTGGCCGCTGCTCCCCGCTTCGACGGGTCGCGGCCGGAGCCTGCTGGCGATGCGGTGATGCCGCTGGGCTGGGCCGGGTTGCTGCGTGCGTCGTGGGTCGCGACCCGGGCCTTCGGTCACCGGCACCGCCATCTGCCCGGGCGGCCGCTGCCGGTCCGTGCCGTTCACGGGGTCCTCGATCTGGTGATGCTCCTGGCCGGGGCGGTCACGTACCCGCTGCTGCTCGCCGGGTACCGGCTGGCTCCCGGGCACCGGGTGTACGTGACAGGTGACGGTCGGGCCGTCGCGCACGTCGGGACCTGGCGGACCCGGCGGCGATGGGTTGTCACCGACGTCGCGGCCTGGCCCTACGGGAGCGGCGCTGGCGCGGATCTGGTCCGCGGCCTGCAGAAGGCCGCAGCCGTGGAGGGGGCCTCGTTGCACCTCAAGGCCGCCCACTCCCGGCTGGTCACGCAGTTCTACGGCCCGCTCGGGTTCACCCCTACCCGGCGGCGGCACTGGCTCGTTTGGCACCCGACCGGGGCTCCGCGCGCTCGCCTCGGCGCGTCCGCCGCGCCGGTCAGCTGACCTGGCTGGGCCACGGCCCTACGGCTCGCCCCCGCTGGTCTCCGAAGTTCTCTCCCGCACCTGTCACACATGGGCCGGGCCGGCACCCGTTCTGTGGGCGTGAGGATCTCCCGGGCCGCCGTGCGGCGGCACACCAGTGCCCCCGCCCAGTCGGCCCGCCACCGGGGGTCGGCGGCCCGGCGTGTTGACGGAGTTGAGACGTGCCAGATCGTTATGGTCCGAAGAACCTGCACTCGGACGGCCGCACCAGGAGGGAACCGATGGACAGCCCCCGTAAGCGCCGCATCCACCACAACGGCGGCCGACCGCATCTGGGCGACCGAGTCACCTCGTCGGTCAGGTTGCCGTGGGCCATCCGCGAGCAGCTCAACGACGAAGCCGACGCCCGGGACATCACCCTCACCGACCTCATCAACGAGTTCGTTGGACGGCACGTCGACCAGCACTCGACCGCCGCGCCTGCGGTTGCACCCGAGCTCGACCTGGGCGAACGCGTCTCCACGACGGTCCGGTTGCCTCGAGACCTGCGGGCGCAGCTCAACGACGAAGCGGACGCCCGAGGCATCACGTTCACCGAACTCGTCAACGAGCTCATCGCGGGGCAGCTCGATCGGGTCCTGGTTTCTTCCTCGTCAGCCGGATTTGAACTCGCACGCGACGGGACCGGCGTGTCCTCCGTTCGGCGGGAGTCACTCGTCGCGTAGACAGCAAAGCGCCCCTCCGGCTACCAACCGGAAGGGCGTCGCTCATGCGTGTGTCGCCTTCGGGACGGTTACCAGCCGCGCCGATCGGCAGTTCCCCAACTCCCTGACAGGGGAGTCAGCCTCACATCTCATCCCAGAGACCTACTTGAAGTCCCACCGCCCCAGAACCAGCTGAGGAAGCTCTGTGAGTGTAGCGACGCGTCCCGTCGCGCGCGCAAGCGCGACACGACCCGCTGTGCGCCGTCCCGGCGCCGGCGGATCAGACGCGACCCTCACCGACCTCGCGCACCTGCTGGGACTGCGGACGGGGCGAGCGGGCTCCGGGTGACCGCGGCGCACACGGGCGGGTCCGCCTACCCGTCACTGGACCGGGTCTATGACGCGCTGCTGCGCAGCGGGCACCGGCCCAAGCTGACCCGCGGCACCCACATTCAGGCGCGGTGCCCCTGCCATGAGGACCGCACCGCGAGCCTGTCGGTGGACTGGCGGCCGGACCGCGACGGGATGACGGTCATCCACTGCTTCGCGTGCGATGCGTCGATGACCGCGCAGGACTTCGCGGCGGCGGTCGGCCTGGCGATGACGGACCTGTTCGACGCGGAGCCCAAGACACGGGGCAGCGGCCGCGCGCCGGGCGGGCCGGAGCGGGCGAAGAAGAACCGGCTGGGACCCCGGCCGGCGCGGATCGCCGCGCCGGCGGCGCCGCGGTCCGCTGGCGGGGCGTGGGAGCAGGTTGCGGCGTATGACTACGCCACCGTCGAGGGCGAGCTCGTCGGCCAGGTCGTCCGGGAGGAACGGGGCAGCGGGGACACCCGGGAGAAGCGGTTCCGGCAGCGCCGGCCCGATGGGCAGGGCTGGGTGTGGGAGAAGCCCCAGACCGTGGTGCTCTACCGGGCTCCGGAGGTCGCCGCCGCGATCGCGCAGGACCGCACCGTGTGGCTGTGTGAGGGGGAGAAGGACGCCGACGCGCTCACGGCGGCCGGTGAGTGCGCGACCACCAACGCCGGCGGTGCCGGGTCGTTCACCGCAACCCACGCCGGGCAGCTGCGCGGGGCCCGGGTGGTGTGCGTGCTGGACCGGGACGGCGCCGGGTACCGGCGGGCGGCGACCGTCGCGCAGCTGACCCAGGGGATCGCAGCGGCGGTGCAGTTCCGGCTGCCGGCGGTCCTCGCCGAGCACGCGGACCTCACCGACCACCTGCAGGCCGGGCTGGGACTGGACGAACTGGTCCTGCTGGGCCTGGCCGAGGCGGCGCTGCGGGCGGCGCTGGCCGGGATCGAGGAGCTGCGCCGTTCGGTCGCGGTGGCCAAGGCCGAGGCGGGCGCGCAGCTGCAGGTCGCCGAGCGCGCACGGGAACGGGACTCGGGCCGGGGCGCGGAGCGGCGGGAGGGCCTGGCCCGGCGGTGGGCGGTGGAAGCGGTCCGGGACGCGCAGAAGGCCATCGACCTGGCCGCCGCGGTCGATTCGGCGGTGACCCTGCCGGAGCGGGCCGGACTGGACGAGCTGGTCGCCGAGGTGCACCGGGCCGCGCAGACGGTGGCCGCGGCGGCGGTGGACCTGTCCCGGCGCGTCGGGCAGGAGCCGCCGGCGGACCTGACCCGCCGGGCGCTGGGGGAGCGGCCCACCGCCGCTGCGGCGACCGCCGCCGGGGGTGCCGCCGCCCAGCCGGATCCCGTCGACGGGGCGGCTGGGGCTGCCGGCGGCGGTCGTGGCGGGCGGGGGGTTGGGCGGGTCGTCCAGTTCCCGGGTGGGGACGACGGCCGCGGCTCCGGGGGAGGTGCCGGTCCCACGGTGCGGGTCACCCAGCGCCGGTTCGAGCTGCTCGACGGGCAGATCGTGCGGTGGGAGACCAGCAACGGCGCCGACCGGGCCCGGCTGGTGCTGTCCCCTCCGGTGACTGTGGTCTGCGTCCAGCGCCCGGCCGGCCCGTCGACCCTGGGCGCGTCCGAGTCGGCCCGGCGGGCCGCTGCTGGCGCGGACCGCAGCGTCACCCACTACGTCCTGGGCTACGGGGACCCGGTCAGCGGGGAGGAGCTGACCCACCGGGTCGAGGCGAAGGACTTCGACAGCGGCCGGTTCCTGGCCGCGTTCCCCATCCCGTTGACCTTCGACTCCCGGTCCAGTGGCCGCGCGGAGGTGTGCGACGCGATCAAGGCGGTCACCGTCTTGGCGCGCGGCGCGATCCCGATCGAGCGGATCTTCACCGAGACCGGGTGGGCGGAACTGCCCGGCGGGCAGGTCGGGTTCATCCACGCCGGTGGCGCGGTCACCGCTGACGGGACCGTGCCGGTGTCCACGCAGCTGCCCGGGCCGCTGAGCTTCTATGACCTGCCCGACCCCACCTCGGACCCCGCGGTGATCGGGGCGGCGTGGCGGGCGCACGTGGCGCCGTTGCTGCGCCGGCTGCCCGGGCACGTCGGGGCGATGATCGTCGGGGCCGCGCTGCGGGCGGTGCTGGGCCGGACCCAGTCCACGACCGCGGTCGTGGGCCGGCACCAGACCTACAAGTCGGTGATCGCCTCCCAGGCGATGAACTTCTTCGGCGCCGACTGGTCTCGGAACCGCCCGACGCTGTCGATGAGCCGGACCGCGACCACGCTGAACGCGACCCGCAACGTGTTCGCGGCCGCGCGAAACGTGCTCGTGTTCTGCGACGACTTCGCCCCGGACCACGGGTACGCGGAGGCCGCCAAGCGGCAGGGCGAAGTCGCCCGGATGCTCTACAACGCCGAGACCAAGGTCGCCAACGACCGCAACAACACCACCCACACCGGGTCCTCCCCGAACAGCTCGGTGATCACCACCGCGGAGATGCCGCCGCCGCCCGGGTCAGCGCGGGACCGGGTCGCGATCGTGGACGTCACCCCCGGCGACATGGACCTGGACACCGTGTTCGCCCTCGACACCCGGGAGTCCCGGGAAGCCCGGGCGCTGCTCGGGGCGTCGCTGATCAGCTGGGTCGCGGGCCGGCTCGAGGAGCGGTTGGCCTGGGCCGGGGAGCAGAAGCACCGCAACTTCCTCCGGCTGCGCCGCGCGCACCCGACCGCGACCGGGCGGGCGCTGGAACCGGCCGCGGACATCGAGGTCGGCTGGCAGCTGTTCGGGGAGTTCCTGCTCAGCACCGGAGCGGCCGAGCCCGCCGAGGTCGACCAGATGCTCACCGAGGCCGACACCGCGCTCGGGGACAACGCCGAACGCCAGGAGGACCCGGACCAGCCCAGCGACGTCAACGAGCGGATCCGCCGGCTGCTGGTCGCGGCGTTCACCGAGCTCGCGGTCCACGTCACCCAGATCGGTGGGCGGGCCCCGCCGCTCCCGGCTGCGCTGCTGCTGGGCTGGCGGCGCCTGGAGCTGTCCGGACCCCCACCACCCGGTGGGTATGAGGAGAAGTTCCGGCTCGACGCCCGCGGCACCCAGGTCGGGGTCGTCAACGACACCGGGACCCGGCTCTACCTGCACCCGGGGACCCTGACCTCGGCGCTGAAGTCGTTGCTGGCCCGGTCCGGGGAGGGCTGGGACGTCGATGAGGCCCATGTCCAGCTCGCGCTCGTCGACGGCGGGCTGCTCGCGTCCGCGGTCGAGGGTGCCGCGCAGCCCCGGGTCCGGTACCAGCTGAAGCGGGCCACCGCTGCCGGGCACGGGCACAAGCAGCGGATGTGGGATGTGAACCTGCGTGGGCTGTTCGACGAGCCCGCCGCGCCCGAGGACACCGCGGGCCCCGAGGGACACGACGGTCCGGTCGGTCCGGTCGGTCCGGCGGGGCTGTTCGGTGCCGCGCACCCCGGCCGGCCCCAGCCCCTCGACGACGAGACCCCCGGGGAGCAGGGCGGGGACGGGAACACCGAAACCGGGGACGACCCGGCGGAGCTGCCCGCCGCAGCCCGGGCCACCGCCCCACTGCTGGTCCCAGCACCCGACGCGCTGCCCGACCACCCGGCCGCCGACCCCGCATCGGACCGGGCGTGGGTGTCGGACCCAGCGGGTAGGCCGGACACCGACAGCCGCCTGGACACCAGCGGCGGGATCGACCGGCGCCCGGTCATCACCGAGAAGGAGGCCCTCGTGCTCGAGGACCGCGAGCGGGTCCTGCGCCACCTCGACATCGAGCCCCGCCAGTTCCGGGCCGCGTCAGGGGAGCTGGTCACCTGGGGTGTCGGGGACACCGGCCGGGAGCCGTGCGAGGTATGCGACCAGATCACCGGGACCGTCGTGGTCACCGCGATCAACCTGCCGGTGTTCATCCACCCCCGCTGCTACGCCCGACTCGATCCCACCTACCAGCAGGGCCCCGAACTCGTCGTCCCCGACCTCCGCGCAACCCCAGCAGCGACCACCCGCACAGCCGACACACCGGCGGCGGCCCCCGCACCGACGCCACCGGCCCAGACGCCGGCCCCTTCGGTGGGCGCCGCCGGCTCGCCGGCGCCGATGGCCACCCCGCCCGTGCCGGTCCCGGCGGCCACGGGCACCGGGCAGCGGGACCGGTCCCCGGCCCGGCCCGCCTGGGCCAAGCCCCGCCCCGAGCCGCTGCGCTCCGAGCAGCCCCCGCCCACCAGCGCCCGCCCCGGTGGACCCGCTCCTGCAGCCGCGACGCCGCCGGTCCCGGCCGGCGGAGAGGACGGGGCGGCCCGACGGGCCGCCCCGGAGTTCACCGCGGCCGTCGCGGTCGCCGACGTCGACGGGATCCACCTGCCCGACGGGCAGATCCGGCCGCTGCCCAGTCCGCTGGAGCACGCCGGGCAGCTCGCGGCCGCTGCGACCGAGCTCCGGCTCGGGAACACCCTCTACGCCGGGAAGACCGCCCGGGGCAGTGAGGCCGGGCAGATCTGGCTCACCGCCGCGCTATGCGCGCAGCTCGGGCTGCCCACCGGCCTGCCCGAGGAGACCCGGGCACGGACCCGGGCGCTAACGGTGTGGGCCAAGGCCAGCAACTGGCTGACCGCCGCCGCGGACGCCGGGTGGCGCTACACCGGCAACGCCCAGGGCGACCTCGAGGACCCGCCGCTGGTGCCCTGGCAGAAGACGTGGATCCCCGGGTCGTCCAAGGTCAACGCGGTCGAGCTGGTCTACCAGCCCCTCGTCACCTTCGATCGGGTCGAGGCGCTGCTGGTAACCGACCCCGACGACCCGGCCGCGGAGCCGGGCTGGCCGGCGCCGGCGGTGCTGGCCCGGCGGCTGCAGGCGTTCGCCGACGCGGCGCCGGTGATGTTCCGCCGGACCCCCGGGGTGACCGGGCACGAGGCGGTCAAGCAGCGCAGCCGCGGCAAGAAGATCAGCGTGTTCGACACCGAATTCCCCGCGTTCCCCGACGTCGCCGACGTCGCCGGGGTCGAGGGGGTGTTCCTCTGGGGCCGGGAGCTCACCGGCGCCGAACAGCGGATGCCGGTGGTCCACGGGTATGACGCCCGCGCCTGCTACGTGGCGGCGTGTTCCAGCCTCGAGCTGGGGGTCGGGCAGGCCGAGCACCGGACCGGACCCGACGCGGCCGCCGCGTGGGACCCCAACGGCCGGGTCCCCGGGTACTGGCGGGTGCAGGCCCCGGTGTGGGAGCAGTGGGGTCTGCCGGACCCGGTCGACCCCGGCGCCGCCGGGCGCCGGGCCGGGCAGTGGCAGTGGGTGGCCAGCCCCACGCTGCGGCTGATGCGCGGCGAGCTCGGCTGGGACGTCCCGGTCGCCGAGGCCTGGGTGTGGCCGACCCACACCCGGCACCTGGACACCTGGTACGAGGGGTGGCGGGACGCCACCGCGACCCTGCGGGCCGCCGAGGACGGCGGGGACCCCGACGCCGGCGCCGCGCGCCGGCTGGTCAAGGCCTGCTACGCGGCGAGCTTCGGGAAGTTCGCCGCCGAGGACCTCGCCGACCGGCAGTCCCGGCTGTACCGGCCGGACTGGGCACACACCATCCGCGCGCAGGCCCGGGCCAACCTCTACCGCCAGCTGCTCCGGGCGGGGGAGACCACCGGCCGGTGGCCGGTCGCGGTGGACCGTGACGCGGTCTACTACGCAGCCGATGACCTCGACCCGGTCACCGCCGCCCCGGAAGGGCTGAACATGACCGGCCGGTTCGGGCACCTCAAGCCCGAACGGTCCTACCCGGTCGCGCAGTGGCTGACCTGCGCCGACCCCGGACTGCCCCCGATCGCCGGACGGGTCGTGGACCCCCCGCCCGCCGCGATCGCCGAACGCCGGGCCGCGCAGCGCGCCGCTGACCAGGCACAGAACCTGGCCCGCGCCCGCGCGGCGGGCTGACCGTGGCCGAGGGCGAGGACAAGCTCCTCGACGCGATCACCGCCGGCCGGTACAGCCAGGCATCCGGTCAGGGCACCCAGACCCTGGCCAACCGGATGCTCAGCTACTACGCCGGCAACCGCCGCCAGGCCGCCGCCGACCTCGGGGTGTCCGAACGGACCTTCCGCCGGTGGCGGGCCGGGCAGGGCAACGCGACCCGGCTCAACCGGGAACTGCTCGTGCGCCGGGCTGCGCTGTCCCCGACCCGGGAACGCGCCCTGGGCACCGAACGCGGGCTGCGGCTGCGCGGCACCGTGATCGCCGGGCCGGGGCCGGCCCAGGCACAGCCCACCCCCGTCCCGCCCCGCCAGGCCGGGACCCGCCGCGCGCCCGCCGCACCACCCCCGGCGCCCGGAGACCTCACCCCGCCCCGCGCTGTTCCCCCCGTACCCCGCCGCGGCCAAACCACCCCCGCCGCTCCCCCGCCACCGACAGCGCCGGGAGCCGGCCCGGTCCCGCCAGCCCCGCCCGGGGTCAGCTACCACAACCTGCGCCGCTGGTACGGCAACGCCTACGTCCTCGGGGACAACGCCCAAACCCTGCTCGCGGCCTACCGGGGCGGGGCCAGCGCCAACCAGCTCCACCAGATCCTCGAACAGGGACTCAGCGCCGACTACATGGGCGGCCAGCAGTTCGGGGTCACCCGCTACGACCAGGTCGACATGGCCCCCAGCACCCCCGGCCAGTCCCTGCCCAGCGGCCGCGGCCGGACCCGCCGCCGCTGACCCCCGGCCCGCCAGGAGGCCACCCGCTCGCCGCTGACGACTCGCCCGCGGCCCGGTCGACGCACCCGTCCGCATCCACCTTCCGGTGGCGTCGGCGTTCTGTCCAACCACCAGACGATCCGCGGCTACCCCCTGCGGTGTCCCGTGGCGGTCACTGTCTGTGAGAAGTCGGCTGTCCAGCGCCTCGTCGACCAGGCAGGTACCGTCCATTCCCGGCCCGATTCGCGCGAATCGGGCCGTCGACACCCGATCCGGCCCGACGCTGTGACCTGCACTGATAGAAATTGACCAGCACCCTGCCACATGATCAACACCATCTTTATCGGGGTGAGGGACCGAGGTGGGGGACCGGCCCGCAGCGGTCTGACCAGCGCGAACAGGCGTTCTGGAGGTCCGGTCCCCCGGTCCCCCAGCCCCGCACAGTCGGTGTGTGTAGAGCCGACCAGCCACCTACCAACTCACCCCGACACAGCGAGTCACCACCGTGCGGCCCGGCCTGGTCTGTCAGGCGGCCGCGGTAGGTCTGACTGCTCCCGCACCGGCGTCAGAAGGCAGGCCAACCGATGACCGACACCAGCCCCGGACCAGCCAGTGCAGCCAGTCGCTTCAAGCCCGACCGGACACCGCTCGGGCGGTACGGGGACGCCTTCACCGCCGACCAGCCCGACCGCTGCTGGCGGTACATCACCCACGACGGGTTCCGGCTCTCACCCAACCGCTGCCCCCACGCAGTCAACTGGGCCGGCTTCTACGACACCCGCGACCGAACCCGGCACCGGGTCTGGTCCTGCGATGGGCACCTCGACGGCGGACACACCTGGATCCAGCGCCCACCGACTGGCCGTAGGCCCTGACCCCACTGAGCGGCGGTCGTGTCGGGGGCGGTGCTTACGGTTCGGCGCTATGGGAGGAGCGGCACGGGAGCCGATACCGGGATGGGTGCGGGTCCTGGTGATCGAGCGGCACCGGGGGCGGTGCCGCTACCGCGGAGCGGTGCCGGCCGGTCTACGGCGCCGGCAGCTGGACCACGTCCACCCGGTGTTCCGAGGTGGCCAGTCCGACCTGGCGAACCTGGTCCTGGCGTGCAGCACCTGCAACAGCGCGAAGAGCTCCCGCCTGGACGTGGTCCCGATGCCACTGGCAGAGCTCGTCGACATCGACCAGGGCCGAGCTCCGGAACGCTCACCCTTGCACCGACCCACGGGCACCCGGGACCTGTCCCGGGACCAGCTGCGGGAATGGGCAGCGGCCGGGCAGCAACTCCACGGCGCGGCCGGGCGCCGACTGACCACCCGGTACCCGCTCGGATCGCTGACCCGGTGCGACACCTGCCACGAGGGGTTTCTCATCGGGCTCCCGTGTGGCTGAGGATCCTGTCAGCCGGCGGCCGGCGGGCCGAGCCAGTGTGTGAACCAGGAACGGATGCGTTCCAGGACGTCGATCTGGTGGGCCCGCTCGGTGAAGGCGTGGTTCTCGCGCGGGTAGATCACCATCTCGTGCTCGGCCCCGAAATGGGTGAGCGCCCGGTGGAAGTACATCGCCTGCCCGACCGGGACGTTGGTGTCGTTCTCACCGTGCAGGATCAAGACCGGGGTGGTGACGGTCGCCGCGTAGGAGATCGGACTGAGCTGGTCGTGGGGGTGCGGGCCGGGCCCTTCCCAGCCGTAGCTGCCGCCCAGGACGGCTTCTGCCCGGCCCTGCTCGCCGACGCCGACCTGCATGCCCCAGTCGGCTATGCCCGCGCCCATCACCGCGGCGCGGAAGCGGCGGGTCTGGGTGACGGCCCAGGCGGCCATGAACCCGCCGTGGCTCCACCCGGCGATGCCGAGCCGGGCGGGGTCCGCGACCCCGGCCGCCACCAGGTCGTCGACGCCGGCCACCATGTCGGCGAACACCCGGCCGTGTCCCTGGCTGCCGCGCGGGTTGGGGTGGAACACCGCGAAGCCGGCGGCGGCTAGCCACTGGCCCCACGACCACCAGCCCGCCATGAGCTCATCGGCCCACCTGCTATATAGGCCCCCGTGGACCGTCGTGACCAGGGGAAACGGACCGTCCGCACGGCTCCGGCCCGGCGGCAGGATCAGCACGCCGTCGATCTCCAGCCCGTCAGGTGCCCGCCAAGACAGCCGCTGCTGGGCGCCCCAGGTGACGGCGCGCAGTTCCGGGCGGGTGTCGCTGATCCGGCCGAGGGCATCCAGCGACCCAGCGTGGACGTCGCGCGGCGAGTAAGCCGTGCTTGTCAGGACCCCGATCACGGTCGCGTCGTCGCTGGCCGTGAGACCGGCGGCCTGGCCGGTCAAGCTCGCCACCCGTTCGAACGACGGGACCGCCGGGTCCAGCCGGTATACGGCGGTGTCCAGTCCTTCCGCGAACAGCGCCACCGGAGGACCGCCCGTGACCTGAACGAGCTCATCCGGGCAGGCGGTCATCCTGGCGGTCAGGTCAACGGGCTCGCCCGCCGGGACGGCGACGTCGAGCACGGCCGTGGCGTTAGCGGGCGGCACGGCGGCCAGCCAGGCCACATGCCAGCCGTCGGAGTCCTGCCACCACGCCGGAGAGCGGGCCTCGAGGCCCATCAGGCCCAGGTCGACCGCGGTGCGTGCGTCCAGATCGGTGATGTGCAGCCTGCTGGTGAAGGCACCCGGCTCGTCCTCCGGGCAGTCCCAGCTCACCACCGCCAGCGGTCCGCCGCCTGGCCGCTGCGCGACGTCGACGACGTGCCGCCCAGCCAGCCCGGCGGCCAAGGTGAGTTCCCCGGTGGCCAAATCGAGCAGACGCAGCCGGTGCCAGAGCCAGTGCCGGCGCCGGGCCCGCTCGGACCAGACCATCACATCGTCGCCCTCGTCGTGGCGGCGTTCATCGTCCCCGGTCAGCTCATCACCGGCCACGACGGCCACCAGCTGCCCGGCGGCGAGCGGAACCAGCCCGGAGATCTCCCCGCCCCAGCGCAGGACAGTCTCGGCGACCCCGGCCGGCCCGTCCGCGGTGATCCGGAGACGGCGAAGCTCCTGGCCGGCGACGTAGAACAGCCACGCCGAGTCCGGTGACCAGCGCGGCAGCCGGGCGGGCACGCCGCCGTCGGTCAGCCGGGCTGGAACCGCGCTCCAGCCGACGGGCGCGAGCCACAACTCGCGGACCCGTTGCGCCCGCTCACCCGCCCGAGAGGTGGTCCAGGCAACCCAGCGACCGTCAGGCGAGATCGCCGGATTGGCCGGCTGAGTGCCATCCACGATCAGGTCCGCCGTCAGGGCCGCCGCCACCCCGCTGAGCTCACTCACCCGAGCATCCTGCCCGTGCCAGGTGCTCCTGGAGCAATCGGCCAGCCTTCGGGCCGGCAGGGTTCAGTGAATGCGCCGGGGCGGTTCGAGCGGGCCGATGACCTCGGCAACCGCTCCGTCGGCGGCCTTCACATAGCGCCTGACGGTGCACGGGGACTCGTGGCGCGTCTGGGCCTTATCAGCAGCGACAGGACCTTCTGGTCACCGAGGTGGGTGGCTGGGAAATGGCGTAGCCGGTGGCGGTCCAGGCCGCCGGTGTGCTTCTTGAACAGCATCCGGTCACGGGCGTAGCCCAGGCGGCCCGGCCGGTGTACGGCCAGATCTCACGGGGCACAGGCCGGCACGCGGGGAATGGCCTGTGGCCGGCCAGGAATACCGCCCCGCTGGCGCGTGAGGTGCCGTCGGGCAGGCGCAGCAACCGACGGCAGCGGCGCGGTGCAGGTACCCAGCAGACGAACTGTGTGTCACCGCCCGTAGATCGAACAGCCGCGCGGCGCTGCTTGGGACGAGGTCCTCGACGTTGAGCGCGCGGATCTCGACGGCGCGGGCGGCGGTCTCGTACAGCATCCGCGGGTGACCGCGGAGTAGCCCGTGACGGCACCGAGGACTCTTAGCGGATAATTAGTGTTATCCATCAAGGTTGGGCCGCTCCCTGTGCGGGGCCCTGGGTCAGCTCCCCCCAGATCCGGGCCGCCATCTATGCCTACCGCACCGGCCTCGTCGGCGGCGGAGACCGAGCCTGGCGGGCGGGTAAGCCCGTCCGAGCGACCGGAGTGTCCCGCGCCGCGGGACGCGCCGCGTCGGCTTCACCTGACAGCGTGGTCACACGCCGAGGGAGTAGGCCCCGGGCGTCACCACGTGACCGGAGGACCACCGATGCCGCCGACCGCTGTTCGCGATACCGCCGATGACTTCGGGGCGCCCGTGGGGACGGTGCCCCGGTCCCGCCGTCGCTGGGCTACCGCAGCGATCGTCACCAACGTGATGTTCGTGGCGACGTTCATCGTTTCTGCCGCTTGGCAGGGGCCGCACTACAGCGTCCTGCGCCACTCGATCAGCGACATGTACGCCGACCACGCACCCCATGCGCTCCTGCTGATCGTCATCCTCACCGTGGCCGGGGTCCTGACGCTCGGCTTCTGCCTGACGTCGCTGTGGCCGGCACTGCGACCGTCGGGACGGCGTGGCGCGGCCGGGGCGGCCGTTCTGGCCGCGTCAATCTTCGGGGTGGGTGACGCGCTGACCCCCTTTGAGCGGCTCGGCTGCCGCCTCGCTGACGCGGGTTGTACCGTCTCCGACCAGCTCGCGACCAGCGGTGGACAGCTCGACAGCGTGCTGAGCACCGCAGGAGCGGTCCTGCTGACGGCGTCGGCGTTCCTGTTGGCCTGGGCCATGGACCACACACCCGGCCTGGCCAGATGGGCGAGTCCCACTCGATGGGTCGGCGTCGCGTTGGTCGCAACCTTGATCGCCGACGCGAGCGCAGCATCGGTCGGTCTGCAAGGCCTCGCCGAGCGGCTGTTTGCGATCGTAGGAGTCGCTCTCATCGCCGTTATCGCGCTCGCCACCCGGGCCAGCTCATCATCCGTCCACCGGCGGTCTGAGGCGTAGCGCTACTCATCCACCAAGAGCCGGCGTCGGAACGTCCCGCAGGTGGTCGCGCAGCCGCTGCCGACCCCGATCCCGCGGCTCCTTCTCTCGACCAAGTGGCGCATAACCCCCTCATCATCCACCAAGAATGCGCGGTCCCCGATCTCTCCTGGCGCTTGCCGCCCGCCGGCCGCCGATGACCACACGGGGATGTGAGACTGCGTGCATGACGACATCTCTTGTCACTGGAGCGACACGCGGCGTGGGCCGGGAAGTCGCCCGCCGCTTGGTCGAAGCCGGACACACCGTCTACCTGGGCGCCCGCGATGAGGTCCGCGGCGCCGACGCCGCGAGCGCGGTCGGTGCCACACCGATCGCGCTCGACGTCGCGGACGAGACATCCATCGCTACCGCGGTCGACCGTGTCCGGGCCGAGGCCGGCTCGCTCGACGTGCTTGTGAACAACGCGGGCATCTCGGGGCAGCAGCGGCCGCCGACCGAGTCGACGATCGAAGATCTGAGAACTGTGTTCGAAACAAATGTGTTCGGCGCTGCCGCGGTGATCAAAGCCTTCGTGCCCCTACTGGAGGCGAGCGCCACTCCTGTCGTAGTGAACGTGTCCAGCGGAGTCGGGTCTCTGACACTGAACTCCCGACCCGAGTCGCGGTGGAAGCTGCTCGCCTACCCGATGTCGAAAGCGGCACTAAACATGTTGACCATTCAATACGCTCACGCCTACCTGCGCTGGCGGATCAACTCGGCGACGCCCGGTCTCACTGCGACCGAGTTCACCGCGAACACAGCAGACGGTGTGACCGCCGAGCAGATGGCGGCGGCCGGTGTGCACGTCAATACCGTCGAGGAGGGCGCGGACATCATTGTCCGGATGGCCCTGCTCGGTCCAGACGGCCCGACCGTCACCTTCATTGGAAACGGCGGCCCGATCCCCTGGTAGGACGGCAAAAATTGCCTGACCAGAACGCGACGTCACCGGCCTATGGCCGTCACCATCCGAGCCGGGGCCGATCCTCACGGGCCTCAGCGTGCGACTGAGCACGAACAGCCCGGCCCCGCTCGGCGCGCCCGGCACCAGGGCTTCCAGCTGAGCCGCTCGATGCGTCCACGGCAGCCCTCAGGGCTGGTGCCATGGCACCGGCGGTGGGAACCTTCCGTCGTGGCACCGGTCGAGGTGGAGCCGGTTCGCATCGACGCGGCCGGCTCGGTGGCCGGCGTCTCGACCGCCGTGGCGCTCCTCCTGGCCGCCGCGATGGCCGTCAAGGGGGGGCTCGGCGGCCGCCTACTTCGTGTTCGTGTGTGTCGGCTCCGCGGCAGTCATCGTGATCACGATGATCCGCAACCGCCACGACCACGTCCTGGCCACGCCCGACGGGCTGGTCGTCGTCACCCGCCGGGGACGAGCGGTACACCCGTGGACGGACACGCTCGAGGTCGGCTGGATGAGCCCGTTGCCCGTCTTCCCGCCGCAGCGCCCCGGCGTCGTGATCCGTCCCGCTGCCGCAAGCTCATGGGCCGTGCCCGGACCGAACGCCCGACTCGCGCCGCGACCCTCGCGGTGTACGGCCGACGCGGGCGTCGACGCGCCTGCGACCTGCTGGCGCGGGAGTGCTCCCGGCACGGTGTCCCGTTCACCACCAACGGGATCACGATGCTGACCAATGCCCCACCGGGAAGTCCTTACCGGGTGGCGACCCCGCGCCACAGACGGTGAGCGTTCGACGACAACGACCGCCTAACGGATCGCGCTGCCCGACTGCTCCGGTGGCTAACCCTCAGCTCCGAGCGTCGCCTCCTGTCCGGGCGTGCTCGGGCTGTCAGTAGGCCCCGACGTAGATGCGGTACCGGGTTCCGGGCCCGGTGTCGACCTGCCATCGTGTCGTTCGGGCGCTTTGACCGGGAATGTCGGCACTGAACCCGACGGTGGCCTCTTCGCGCCTCGAACAGTCGGCCATGACCCGTTTCTGCCCCGCGGAGTCGACGAGGTCCAGTTGGCCACCGCCGGCGCACACCCACGCGAAGACCAGATGCGTCGCTCCGGCTGGCATCCGGGTCATCGACAGCGGACGTCGACCGGTCCCTTCGACGTCCAGGACCGCTGTGCTCCGGCGCAGGCCCTCGGACACCGTCTCGTCGCCGAGACGCGGACGAGGGTCCGGCAGCAGCGCCGCGGTGCGGGTCGCTACAGCACTGGACGCCACTGTCGAGGACGGTGGCGGCGGAGCGTCGATCGACCTCCCGGTGGGGGTCGGAACCTTGGCCGACGGTGCGCCTGTACACGCCGTCACCAGTCCTCCGGCCAGCACCACCGTCACGCACAGAACGGACGCTGCGATCAACCTCACCGTGAACACCCTCCCGGCCTCAGCTCGGAGGTCCCTTCGGTTCGGTGACCCACGCTGGCCGCCCTACGAGCGGGCGGGGCGTGGCTACCGGCTGACCGTAGGAGACGAGTCCGACACGCCATAGCGCCTCCGGTGCGGCAGAGCGTTCATTGTCATGATCGACGACGTGGCGCGCGTAGGAACGAGACCGGGTGGGTCCGGTCAGAAGCCGAAACCCCGTGGAACCAGTGGTCCGTCACAACCCGCCTACCCATGAGCTCGAAGCGCTCGTTCGCGGACGAGCATCTGCACAGGGACTCTCGTTCAGCGACGTGATGGCCAACGCGATCGCCGTGTCGTTCGACCGAGAACCAGTGATCGAGCCACGTCACGACCAGTTCGACGACGACCAGGAGCACCTGCTGGCGTCATAGCCCCGCCGGGCCCTGACGAGGCTCCGGACAGCGCGAAGCCACACACTCCAATCCAGCGCGTGGCCGGTGCGGCCTGCTGCGGTGACCGCCCGGGCGGCCGTCGGCCGCCTGACCAGCGCTGTTACCGCTGCGAGCACCGTGGATGCTCGTGCCCGGGCGGCGACTGCGCGTGACCGGGTGGAGTTGCTCGCCGATCGCGGATGCGTGTCCGGGTCAACGGTGGCCCGGAGCCGGGTCTGGGGCCGGGCCGGGCAACGAGGCCGCGCGCCGGGCTGCCCTTCCGGCCTGCTCTCGGAGGTTCCCCCGGGCGCGTCGCGGCGCCGAACGGGGTCGTGGGAGGTCCGGATCCGTACCCTCGGCGCATGGCGCAGTCGCACCCGGTTCCCGTTGCGGGCGCACGCCCGTCGACCCCGCGCCCGACCCCGACCCCGCGCCCGACCCCGACTCCCACCCCGACCCCGGGCCGGTCCCGGTTGCGGGCGGCCCACGTCCGCCGGACCCGGACGCTCCGGCTGTCCGTGCTCCCGTTGCTGCTGGTCGCGACCGCCGCCGCGGTGGCTGCCGGGATCGCCGGCGGCACCGGCCTGCTGCGGGTCACCACGTTCGTCGTGCTGCTGCTCGGGGTCGCTGCCGCACTGGCCGCCGACGCCGACGCGCGTGCCGAGCGCCGCGAGCTGCTCGCCGAACGGGCCCGGATGTCGGCGGCGTTCGCCGACGCCCACGAGCGGCTGGTCCGCGCGCACGCCGACCAGACCGACGAGGTGACGGCGCGGCTCGGCGGGCACCTCCGGCACCTGCGTGAGCGCCTCTCCGCGGTGAACGTCATGCTGGCCGCCGGCCGCACCGAACTCGTGGCCGGTCGGGCCGAGCTGGCGGCGATGGCGGGCGAGCTGGTGGTCGTGCGCGACGAGCTCGCCCGGGTCACCCGGGCCCGCGACGCGCTCAAGGCCGACGTCGATGCCTACGTAGCTGTCGAGACGGCGCGATTGGCCCGCGAGGAGCTGGCGGCGGCCGATGCGGTGCACGCCGACGTCGCCCGCGCCGAGGCGGCCCGCGTCGACGTCGGGCCCGGCGGCGCCGTCGTCGACCTCGGCACGTGGGGACGACGAGCCGCCGGCTGACTGACCGTGTGGCCCCCGGCGATCTGTTCAGGCGGTGACGGGTAGGCCGATGACGGCGGCTGCTGTGCCCAGTGCCCCGGCCAGCAGGAGTGCCGGGACGACGTTGCGTCGTAGTAGCAGGAGCCAGATCGCGGCGCCGATCAGGACGGCCACCTGCCAGCGGTGGGCGAGACCGCCGGCGAGCGGGACGGCCGAGCCGCCGATCGCGCCGATCACAGCGGGTCCGGCGCCGGTGAGGAACGTCTGGACGCGCGGTTCGGCGCGCAATCGGTCGAAGCGTTGGGCGCCGAACAGGACCAAGACGAAGGACGGGACGAAGGCGACGAATGCGGCGAGCAGTCCGCCACCGAGCCCGGCGGCGGCGTAGCCGACGACGGCCACGGTCTGGACGACCGGTCCGGGGGTGACCTGGCCCAGGGCGACGGCGTTGAGGAACTGGCCGTCGCTCATCCAGTGATAGCGGCTGACAGCGTCGGCCTGCATCAGCGGGATGATCACGAACCCACCGCCGTAGGACAGCAGCCCGACCTTCAGCGCGACCCAAGCCAACCCACCCAGTCCGCCGGCCCCGGCGATCCCGGCGGCCGGCGCAGCGAGCAGCGGGAGCACCGACACGGCGGGCCGTCCAGCAGGCGCGCGCGATCCGGGGGTGCCGGGCCTAGGGGCGCCGGGCCTGGGGGGGCGACGGGCGGCGACCTCGAGCAGCCCGCAGCCGACCAGCACCAACACCAGGTAGGGGCCGGCCGCGGCACCTGCCGCCAATCCGGCAACCAGGTAGGCCAGCCAGCGGTTGCGCGCACCGAACAACGGGCTGTGTCCGGTGGCGCCGGTGGTGGCCCGTCGCCAGCTGCCCGGAACCAGTCCGGCCGCGGCGTGGACGGCGACGGCCGCGACCGCCGATCCGGCGCCGGCGGCTGCTCCCTGCACCCAGGTGGGTGGCGAGCCCAGGAACAGTGCTGCGAGCGCCAGGATCAGCGCCAGGCCGGGCAGGATGAAACAGGTTCCACCGAGTAGCCCGCCGACGGTGCCGCGCAGCCGCCAGGCGCAGAAGATCGCGAGCTGGGTGGACGCCGGTCCGGGCAGCAGGTTCGTGGCGGCAATACCGTCCTCGAACTCGGTGTCCGACAGCCACCGCCGCTCGGTGACGCACAGCCGGCGCAGCAGACTGATGTGCGCGGGTGGGCCGCCGAATCCGACGCACCCGATCCGCGTCCACTGCGCGGCGATCGTGCTCAGCGGCACGCGCCGGACGTGTTCCGGCCGGTCAGGGCTGGTGTCGATCACAGGGCGAGGATGCCCGCCGCGGGTGCCCTGAAGCTCCACCGGCCCGGCAGCGGGCCGCCGATAGGTTGCCCCGGTGCTGCTCGCGACGTGGAACGTCAACTCCCTGCGCGCCCGGCTACCCCGGGTCCTGGACTGGCTGGCCACCCGTTCACCGGACGTGGTCGCCATGCAGGAGACCAAGTGCACGCCGGAGAACCTGCCGCGCGCCGAGCTCGAGGCGGCCGGTTACGAGGTCGCCCACGCCGGGGTGTCGCAGTGGAACGGCGTCGCGGTGCTGTCCAAGGTCGGCCTGACCGACGTGGAGGTCGGCTTTCCGGCGGTGCCCGCGTTCGAGGGGGCCGTGGAGTCGCGGGCCCTGGGCGCCACCTGTGGGGGAGTGCGGGTGTGGTCGCTGTACGTCCCGAACGGACGGGTGCCGGACGGCCCGCACTACGAGTACAAGCTGACCTGGCTGGCGGCGCTTCGCGACGCGGCCGCCGACTGGCGGCAGACGGCGCCGGAGTTGCCGACGGCGCTGGTGGGCGACTTCAACATCGCGCCGACCGACGAGGACGTCTGGGACATCGCGGTGTTCGCCGAGTCGACGCACGTCACCGCGCCGGAACGGGCCGCCTTCGCGGCGCTGGTCGACACCGGGTACGCCGATGTCGTCCGGCCGTTCACACCAGGCCCGGGCGCCTATACCTATTGGGACTACCAGCGCCTGCGGTTCGCCCATCGCGAGGGGATGCGGATCGACTTTGTCCTGGGGTCGCCGGCGCTGCAGGCCCGGGTGACCGGGGCGCGGGTCGACCGCGACGCCCGCAAGGGCAAGGGCCCGTCGGACCACGCGCCGGTGCTCGTCGAGCTCACCTGAGCTGACTCAGCGGCCCCACCCGGTTGAGCCGACCCGGTTGAGCCGACGCGGGGCCGGACGGGTCAGGCGCGCCGCCGCGTGCGCACGGCGAGCCAGACGGCCAGGCCCATCAGCGCCATCGCCAGCGGGATGTGGACGACGGTGAGGGAGTCGTCGCCGTTGTCCACGATCCGCCCACCGAGATAGGCCTCCAGAGCGATCAGGACGGTCAGTGCGGCGCTGCCGACCCACAGGTCGCGCCGGCTCCGCAGCCGGACGAACGCCACGATGGTCGCCAGCGCGGCAAGGGCCAGGGAGACCTCGGAGCCGCGGCTGTGCACGGTGATCCAGCTCTGCGCGGCGTTCCGCCCGCCGTCGTGCTGGAGGAAGAGACCGGCCCACAAGCCCTGCAGCAGCACCGCGAGCGTCGCCAGGCCGATCAGGACGGCGAACAGGGTCTGCCCGCCGGTCCGGGGCGGGGTCGTGTCGGTCGTCAGGGTGTCGTTCGTCACGGTGGCCATCGGGTCTCCTCGTCGTCCGGTTCGGCAGGCGCTCCCCGTCGAGACCCGCGCACCTGTCTACTAGTGACCGCGTAGTAGCGCGCGCTGGACCGGCGGGCCGCCGCTCGACCCTGATCGGTGGCGGCGCGTGCCGTTCGGTTGGGGCGGGGCGCCCCGGGTCGTACCGTGATTGGCCCGAACCGGGACAGCAGGAACCGGGACACCCGGGACCGACACCGAGGAAGGATCCGATGCTGGCGTCGCCTCACGGCCGTCGATCGGCGGGTCGACTCGAGCAGGCCGTGCACGCCGCGGTCGCCGCGGCGGGGCCGGACGGGATCCCGGTCGCCGAGGTCACCGCCGCCGTCGACCCCTCCCTCGCCTACACCACGGTCGCCACCACCCTGGCACGGTTGGCTGATCGGGGTGTGCTCGTCCGACGGCGGGTGGGCCGTTCCTCGGTCTACGCGGTCCTCGGCGACAGCTCTTCGGTCGTCTCGACGTCGACGGCCCGCCGGATGCACCGGCTGCTCGAGTCCGCCCCGGACCGGTCGGGTGCGCTCGCCCAGTTCGTCGCGGGGCTCAGCGCAAACGACGAGGCCCGGTTGGCCGAGCTCCTCGCGACGGTGGCGGCCGACCCTGCCGGGCCGCACGATCCCGGCGGGACCCGCGGGTGATCTGGGCGCTGCTCGCGCCGCTGGCGGCCGGCGCGTTGCTCGGCGGGCTCGGACCGCGGCTCGCCCGGGCGACCAGCCCCGGACTGGTCGCCCGGGTCGTGCCGGCGACGTGCGTCCTTGTCGCCGCCTCGACTGGGCTGTCGCTGTCCGTGTTCGCCGTCCTGGTGACCGCCCGGGCCCGCCCGTTGGCCGGCTTGGGTCACCTTTCGACCGTGGCGTTGCCGTGGCCCTACCCGCAGATCCCGGCCCAGGTCGGTGTCGCGGTCGCCGTCGTCGTCGTGGTCCTGCTCGGTGCGTCGCTCGCGGCGTCGGCCTCGACCGGCCGCGAGCTGGCCGCGGCCCAGCAGGCCTGCCGGGAACTCGGCCACCGACCCGACGGTGTGCACGTGCTGGCGGACAGCCGGCCGCGGGCGGTGGCCGTGCTCGGCCTGCCCGGACGGGTGGTGCTCTCGACCGGCATGGTCGCGCTGTTGTCTGCCGGCGAGCTCGATGCCGTCGTGGCGCACGAACGCGCCCACCTGCGGCGGCGCCACCACCTGGGCGTGGTCGCGATGCGTCTGGCCGCGATCGCCGACCCGCTGCTCCGGCCGATGGTCGCCGTCACCCAGCACGCCGTGGAACGCGAGGCCGACGAGGACGCCGCACTGGTGGTGGGGGACCGGCGCACCGTTGCCCGCGCGGTGATCCGGGCGTCGCTGGCCGGCGCGGGCAGCCCCCGGCCCGGCGGCCCCGAGGACCGGTCGGCGCTGGCCGCCACCGCCGGGGACGCGCCGCGTCGGGTCGAGGCGCTGCTGGAACCGGCGCGCCCGCCACGCCGCGCAGCGCTGATCCCGCTGCTCGCGTTGGCGTTGGTGGCCGGCGGGGCCGGCATCAGCAACGCCGTCGCGACCGACCGCCACCTGGACGCCGCACGCTCGGCGTGGATGGCGACTGCACCGGTGCAGACCGCGCCGGGCAAGACCGCGCCGCGGCAGGCCCCGCCGGGCGAGATCGACGACTGAGCAGGACGGTGCGTCCGGTTACTATCTGGCGAGTAGTAACGAATAATCGTCCAAACGAGGTCCGACCGTCGGGAGTGGAATGGCAAGCATCAGCTGGGTCGAGGCCGGGGTCATCGGGCTCGTGCAGGGCGTCAGCGAGCTGTTCCCGGTGTCGAGTCTGGGGCACAGCGTGCTGATCCCCGCGCTGGTTGGCGGCAGCTGGGCCCGTGACCTGTCGGTGTCGGCCCCCGAGTCGCCGTATCTGGCATTCATCGTCGGTCTGCACGTCGCGACCGCCATCGCGCTGCTCGTGTTCTTCCGCCGTGACTGGGTCCGAATCATCGGGGGGATACTCACCAGCATCCGGGACCGCCGCGTCGAGACAGCCGACCAGCGACTGGGCTGGATGCTCGTCCTCGGCACGATCCCGGTCGGCCTGGTCGGCCTGCTGCTGGAACACCCGATCCGCACCGCGCTCGGTCGCCCGGTGCCCGCTGCGATCTTCCTCGTCGTCAACGGCCTGATGCTCGCCGCGGCCGAACGGATGCGCCGAGCCGGAACCCGGCCCGGCGCCCACGATGTCCCAGACGGTGCTGGCGGTGGGAACGGTGCGGACAGTGCGGACGGGCCCCACGGTGCTGTCGCCGCCGACCGACGGATCGCGGGGATGACCTACCGCGAGGCAGTCCTCATCGGATCGGCGCAGATCGCTGCGCTCGCGCCGGGCATCAGCCGGTCCGGTGCGGCGATGGTCGCCGGGATGGCCCGGGGACTGCGCCACGAGGACGCGGCCCGGTTCTCCTTCCTGCTGGCGACTCCGGTGATCTTCGCCGCCGGGGTGCTCAAGCTGCCGGACCTGTTCGGCCCGCTGGGGAACGGGATCCACGGGCAGGTCATCTTCGGCAGCGTCCTGTCCGGGCTCGGCGCGTACGTGTCCGTCCGGTACCTGACGCGTTATTTCCAGACCCGCAGCCTCAACCCGTTCGCCGTGTACTGCGTGGCCGCGGGACTGGTCAGCCTCGTCGTCCTCGGCATCCGCTCCTTCCGGTGAGGGTCGCCGCACCGGCCCGCTCGAGGTCGGTCGGCGTCGGTTGAGCGGAACCGGGCCGGGTCGACAGAGCTAGGCGTCAGAGCGGCGGTTTGGCGGCGTCGAGCCGGGCGCGACCACCATCACGCCCGCTCGGTCAGGTTGGACTGAGCAGTTCGGGATGTTCGGCCGACCGGCGCGGCCAGCGACCAGGACAGCCCCGCCGACCGCGCCCGCCAGTGCCAGCAGCACGGTCGCGGCGACGCCGAGCACCCCGGGCAGCTGCAGGACGGCGTCGTAGCCGACATGGCAGACCATCAACGGGAGCACCGCTCTGGTCCGCAGGTACACCAGGACGGTGAGCACCGCCCACGGCAGCAGGACCACCACCACCTGCCCGTAGTAGAGGTGGTAGCTCAGCCGCGCGACGACCATCAGCACGACCAGTGCGACGGTCGCGGCGCGGCCGGCCACCGGTGACCGGCGCGCGGCCAGGCCGACCAGCGGGCTCAGCAGCACGACCGGCACGACGACGACGAACACCTCCTCGCCGATCCCGGACGACAGGGACGCGGTCAACCCGACCACCGTCGACTGCCGGGGGCTGTTCGCCTGCGGTGCCGCACCGAACGCGGCGATCAGCACGTAGGCGGTCGTGCACACCACGAGCGGCACGTAGACAGTGGCCGCGCTGCCGACCAGCAGCCGGCCGAACGCACGGCCCGAACCCTGCGGGAAACCGGCACCCCGCCGGCCCGCGACGCCGG